>Ga0102589_1003028_pt1 | contig 18029 bp, 16 predicted proteins | sample AraplaMF_Col_mLB_FD_76858 | JGI IMG/M metagenome (GOLD analysis project Ga0102589, IMG submission 76858) | Arabidopsis root microbial communities from the University of North Carolina, USA - plate scrape MF_Col_mLB | ecosystem: Host-associated > Plants > Roots > Endosphere | place: USA... | reverse complement strand
GTATTAGGCACGCCGCCAGCGTTCATCCTGAGCCAGGATCAAACTCTCCAATAAAGTTAGTTTGTCTAGCATCTAAAATAAAAATTGACGTTTCACGTTGTTTGTTTCGTTCAGTTTTCAAAGAACTCATTGCCGCCGAAGCGACTTTATCAATATAACATTTCGTTACATTTTCGTCAACAACTTTTTTATCTTAAAAGTTGTTTTCGTTTGTTTTCTTTGTTGTCTTTCGTGACAACGAATATAAATATACCAGTTCATTTATTAAAATGCAATAGTTTTTTCAATAAAATTTTTAACCTAATCAAAAAGTATAAAAACAGTATCAATCCCCCTACATAAAGACACCTTTCTTCTATATAGTAAATGAATCATTTTAACTTCATTATATGACAAAAAGAAAAGCTTTGGAGAAATCTCCAAAGCTTAGATTAGTCTTACTTATGACGCATCGCTGGGAATAACAGCACGTCGCGAATAGATGGCGCATTTGTTAATAGCATAACAAGACGATCAATACCAATTCCAAGTCCACCTGTAGGAGGCATACCGTACTCAAGTGCTTCAATATAATCATCGTCCATCATATGCGCTTCATCATTACCTTGCTCACGCTCTTTTAATTGCGCTTCAAAACGTTCTTTTTGATCGATTGGATCATTTAATTCCGTAAATGCATTCGCATGCTCACGAGCAACAATGAATAACTCGAAACGATCTGTAAAGCGTGGATCTTCATCATTCTTTTTCGCAAGCGGAGAAATTTCCACTGGGTGTCCATAGATAAATGTAGGTTGAATTAACTTTTCTTCTACTTTTTGTTCGAAGAATTCATTGATAATATGACCAACTTCCATTGTATCTTTAATTTCCACACCATGTTCTTTCGCCAATGCACGTGCTTCTTCCACGCTCATCGGGCTCCAGAAATCTGCTCCAGAATATTGTTTAATTGCATCTACCATGTGGAGACGTGTCCATTCTGGCTCTAAATTAATTTCTTGCTCACCGTACTGGATTGTTGTTGTACCTAGTACTTGTTTTGCGATATGAGCAATCATGTTTTCTGTTAGTTTCATAATATCTTTATAGTCAGCATATGCTTCATATAATTCGATCATTGTAAATTCAGGATTATGACGCGTTGACACACCTTCATTACGGAATACACGGCCGATTTCGTATACCTTCTCTAAGCCACCTACAATAAGGCGTTTTAAGTGTAACTCAATTGCAATACGCATATATAATTCCATATCTAACGCATTATGATGCGTAATGAATGGACGAGCAGAAGCACCACCCGCAATCGCGTGCATCATTGGTGTTTCCACTTCAAGGTAGCCATTATCATCTAAGTATCTTCTCATTTCACGAATGATTTTACTACGAGTAACAAATGTTTCACGACTCTCCATGCTCGTAATTAAATCTAGGTAACGTTGACGGTAACGTTGTTCAACATCTTTCAATCCATGGTATTTATCTGGAAGTGGACGAAGAGCTTTCGTTAATAACGTAAATCCTGTTGCTTTCACTGAAAGCTCACCTACGTTCGTTTTGAAAACTTTCCCTTCAATTCCTACTAAATCACCTAAGTCAGCTGTATTAAATAATTCATATTGCTCATCTCCAACAGCATCTTTACGAACATAGATTTGAACTTGTCCGTGTAAATCTTGGATATGTGCAAAACCTGCTTTCCCTTTACCGCGCTTCGTCATAATACGGCCAGCAATAGAAACAGAGATTCCTTTCTCTTCTAATTCTTCTTTAGAGAACTCTCCATACAAGTTTAATAATTCTTCCGTTGAATTCGTACGTTCAAAACGTTTACCAAACGGATCGATCCCTTGTTCACGTAAGTTATGTAACTTCTCACGACGAACAAGCAATTGGTCATTTAATTCTTCGTGGTTCATGTTATCCATGGTATTGATATCACTCCAGCTCTATTAAATTTTACAATATATACAGTATATCATTTTCTACTCAACTAGAAAAACTGCCAGTAGCATACTGGCAGTTCTTCTTTCTTTCACGTAATTATAGGTAGTGAGAGAAGGAATGTCAAACGTTCTCTCTTTCCTCCTTTTAACCAACGTGAATTGTTTGTTGTTTTGCTTCTACTTCTTCTACAAATGCACCTAATAAAGAGGCAAGATCTTCACGAGTATCACAAGTATTAATTGCATTACGTACTCTCGCATTACCACGAACACCTTTTAAATACCAAGCTGCATGCTTTCTCATCTCTCTTACTGCAATATCTTCATTCTTTAAGTCAATAAGACGATCTAAGTGCAACATACATACATCCATTTTCTCACGCACTGTTGGTTCCGGCATTAATTCCCCTGTTTCTAAATATTTTACCGTACGATAAATCATCCATGGATCCCCAAGAGCTGCACGTCCAATCATAACGCCATCTACCCCTACTTCATCAAGCATACGTTTCGCATCTTGAGGAGTTTCTATGTCACCATTTCCAATAACAGGAATATTCACAGATTGTTTTACCTGTTTAATAATATCCCAATCCGCTTTCCCTTCATACATTTGAACACGTGTACGTCCATGAACCGCTACCGCTTGACCGCCTGCACGTTCCACAGCTCTAGCATTTTCAATTGCGAAAATGTGGTCTTCATCCCAGCCAATACGCATTTTAACTGTAACTGGTTTTTCAACAGCATCTACAACGGCCACTACCATTTCATATACTTTATCTGGATCTAATAACCACTTTGCACCAGCATCACACTTCGTAATTTTCGGAACTGGGCAACCCATATTGATATCGATAATATCCGCCGTTGTGTTTTTATCTACATATTTCGCAGCACCAACAAGCGTTTCTTTCTCACCGCCAAAAATTTGTAAACTTAGCGGCTTCTCTCTCTCATCGATATATAACATATCTAATGTTTTTTGGTTATTAAATAAAATCGCCTTATCACTTACCATTTCAGCACATACTAAACCTGCACCAAATTCTTTTACTGTTAAACGGAATGCAGAGTTACACACTCCCGCCATCGGTGCTAGTACAACTGGATTCTTCATCTCAATGTTTGCAATCTTTAACACTCTACTGTCTCCTTTCTTTACCCTCACTTTGGCATTAATTCATCTATTGAAATATTTAATGTCTTAGCAACTTCTACTACGAAATCTTGAGAAGGGGTTCTATTCCCTCTCTCTACTTCTCCTAAAACAGATACAGATACCCCTAATTCCTTTGCAAAACCTTCTTGCGTATAACCTTTCAACTTCCGAAAAGCACGAATGCGTCTTCCCCATTTTTCTGCTTCCATACCGTTACTCCCTCTCGCCTTTTCATTTCATCTACTTGCGAACGTGAAATGTTTTGTTTTATATCTTGATTGATCTCTAACAACGGAACGATAACAAAAGCTCTTTCGAACATCCGCGGATGCGGCACAATAAGATTCTCTGCTTCAATATTTTCTTGATTATAGAGCAAAATGTCAATGTCAATGGTTCGCGGGCCCCATCTGATTTCCCTTTTTCTTCCTAAATCTATCTCAACCTTTTGCGTTACTTTCAACAATTCTTGCGGCAGTAAATTGGTAGAAATTTTTATAACTAAATTTAAAAAACGATTTTGATCTGTATATCCCACTGGATCTGTTTCATATACAGAAGAGACATCCTCCACTTGAATATGAGGATTTTTATTTAACAGCTCAATCGCTTGCAATAAATAAACATAACGATCACCAATATTTGATCCTAACGCAACATATACTACATTTTTCATGGTCGGCCTCTCGTAATTTCTACCGCCACAGCACGATAGTGCCCTGGTATTGGTGGATCCGGTTTAACAACCTTTACTGTACATCGCAAAATACTTACGTACTGATTCAATATATTCGCCGCTATATTTTCCGCAATACTTTCTACAAGCTTATATGTTCGATCTTCTACCACTTGTCTACAAAGTTCAAAGAGCTCCCCGTAGTTTACCGAATGCTCTAAGTTATCACTTTCGCCCGCTTGTTTTAAATCCAGTTCCACTGTTAAATCCACTTTAAACCTTTGCCCCAATTTATTCTCTTCTGGAAATACGCCATGATAGCCATAAAACTCCATATCATGAATATAAATTTTATCCAATCATTTTACCCCCTTGCCAATCATTGCATCCATCATCTTTGCCATACGTGCCATTTCCTTCACATCATGAACACGAATCATTTCACAGCCTTTATCAATACCAAGACAAATCGATGCTCCCGTGCCCTCTACACGTTCCTCTACCGGCAAATCTAAAACATGACCGATAAACGATTTTCTCGAAGTTGCAAGAAGGACTGGATACCCTAACACATGTAATTTTTCTAGATTGCGCATGGCTTCTAAATTTTGTTCTGGCGTCTTCGCGAAACCGATACCCGGATCTAAAACGATATTCTCATCAGGTACACCTGCACCTTTTGCAATTTTAACACTCTCATATAGATCCGCAATCATATCCGCAATAAGATTACGGTAATTTGTGTTATCACGATTATGCATTAAAATTATCGGCACATTATAATGTGCCGCAACTTCTGCAATTTTCGGTTCTGCCTTCGCTCCCCAGATATCATTAATAATATGAGCACCCGCTTCAATTGCTTGCTTGGCTACTTCAGCTTTATACGTATCAATAGAAATAGGCACTTTCACTTCTTTCGAAACCGCTTGAATCATCGGGATTACGCGCCCTAACTCTTCTTCCACCGAAACTTTCGCGAAACCAGGACGAGTTGATTCTCCACCGATATCAATAATATCAGCTCCATTACTCACCATTTCTCTCGCATGACTTACAGCTGCGTTCATCTCATCGTAGTTTCCACCATCTGAGAATGAATCTGGTGTAACATTTAAAATCCCCATGATTAATGTCTTTGTATTTAAATCCAATGTATATTCGCCGCAGCGCAAATCATAATTCCACTTCACACTACACATCTCCTCTTCGCAGTTCATTTCGGCTCCAAAGATTTTCTCTATGCATTTCATATACATACATTAGAGACTTTGTAACCTTTCCTTCTTTACCAGAGAAATTAAATTCTCCAATCTGATTAAGCGGGACAATTTCTTGAATAGAATTCGTTACAAACACCTCATCAGCGGAAAGTAACTCCTTTTGTGTAAAGAAACCTTCTTCCACATGTACATCTAATATTTCAGCAATCCTTATAATAAACGCACGAGTGATTCCATTTAAAATCCCAGTTTCAAGTGAAGGTGTATATAAGATACCCTCCTTTACAAAAAAGAGATTCGAAACAATCCCCTCCGCTACGTGGCCTGCTTCAGTAAAAAAAATCCCTTCTTTGTTCACAACATTTCCAATTTCACGTTTTCCTAAAATGTTATTTAAATAATGATGGGACTTTAAACGAAATGCTCCTTCCGGCGTATTTCGTATTTGCTTCAAAATAACGCCTTCCTTTTCCATCACTACACCAGGGACCGCCAAAGGCTTTATAAACACAATAACAGAGGGCTCTTCATAAACCTCTGTTTGTAAACCTATTTCATCTATACCAGCCGATACATTAAAGCGCACATACGCATGGTCTATCCTATTCCTTACAAGTAACTCCTGTAAAATGCACAGCACATCATCTTTCGTCATCGTCCATTTGATTTGCAACGTAGAAAGAGCATCCATTAAACGTTCATAGTGGTCATCTAATAAAAACGGATGACCATTATAAATACGAAACGTCTCAAAAACACCTAACCCATATAAATACCCATGATCATATGGAGAGATTTTCGCTTCATCCGCTTCCACATACGTGCCATTCACATAAATTAACATGATGATATACTTGGACTATAATTCCGAATAAAGTTCTGCAGCAATTCTTTCCCATGTGAAGTCATAATGGATTCTGGATGAAACTGCACTCCTTCAATTGGCAATGTTTTATGACGAAGCGCCATAATCTCTCCCTCTTCTGTCCAAGATGTCACTTCTAAACATTCTGGCAATGTTTCTTTTTTTACAATAAGAGAATGATAACGCGTTGCTGTAAATGGATTTGGAATGTCTGCAAAAATCATTTTTCCATCATGATACATAAGAGAAGTTTTTCCATGCATTAAACGATCCGCACGAACAACATTGCCTCCGAAAACCTGTGCAATCGATTGATGACCTAGACACACACCAAAAATAGGAATCTTTCCTGCAAAATATTTAATGACATCCATACTTATACCAGCTTCATTCGGACTACAAGGACCTGGTGAAATCATAAGAAAGTCAGGTTTCATTTGTTCAATATCTGAAATTGTAATTTCATCATTGCGCTTGACGATAAGCTCTTGTCCAAGTTCTCCAAGAAATTGCACTAAATTAAATGTAAAAGAATCATAATTATCAATCATCAATATCATTTCTCTCACCTAACCGTTTCTTCGCTACTTTCTTTCGCACGCCACAGGGCGATTGCCTTTTTTAACGACTCTTTATATTCATTTTTCGGATTTGAGTCAATTACAATTCCCGCTCCAGCCTGCACATACGCTTGACCATCTTTTGCAAGAAGCGTCCGAATCACAATATTTAATTCCATATCTCCTGAGTAACCAATCCATCCAATTGAACCTGTATAAATCCCACGGCGAACAGGTTCTAATTCTTCTATAATTTCCATCGTACGTATTTTGGGTGCACCCGTAATCGTTCCACCTGGAAATACAGCTCGCACTAAATCGAAAGCATCCTTATCTCGTCCGACCTCACCACGAACGTTTGAAACGATATGCATAACATGCGAATATTTTTCGATAACCATAAATTCATCTACTTCTACAGTTCCATACTTACAAACTCGCCCTAAGTCATTACGCTCTAAATCCACAAGCATGACGTGCTCTGCACGTTCTTTTTCATTTCCAATTAATTCTTCCGCCAAACTCTCATCTTCTTGTTCATTTTTTCCACGAGAACGTGTACCAGCAATCGGACGGGTACTCACTTCATTCCCTTGCTTTTTAATTAACAATTCAGGTGAACCGCTAACAATTTGAAAATCTCCAAACTCTAAATATCCCATATATGGTGATGGATTAATTTCACGAAGACTCGTATAAATCTCCAGTGGGTGTGTTTGTAATGTTTTCTCTTGTCTTGTAGACAAATTCACTTGAAACACATCTCCAGCCCCAATATATTCTTGAATACGCTGAACAGCTTTCATAAATCCTTCTTCTGTAAAAGCTACCGCTTCATTTCTATTTTCAGGAAATTCAAATGGCACTTTAACTTCAGGAACTTCCTTCATCCAAAGGCTCTTCCATTCATTTAAACGACTTTCCGCTTCCTCACGTTCATCTATATAATGCGTAATAATCCACAACACTTTTTCTTGTTGATCATACACAAACACGTCATCAAATAATAAAAAGAATATGTCAGGTATATCCACATCATCCTCCGCAAGGGAAGGAAGTTTTTCAATATAACGGATACAGTCATAACTAAAATATCCGATTGCACCACCTTGAAATGGCGGATAGTCTGGATTATGATTCGTTCTCCATCGTTCCATATACCTTTGCATTAAATCTAACGGATTGCCTTTCTCTATTGTTTCCTTACCGCTTTCACTTATATGTAACGTTTCATCTTTCCCCTGAATCACCGCTACCGGATCGAGCCCCGCAATACTATAACGACCCCCACGTCCACTTTCTAACAAAATATGTTGACTCTTATTCTGAGAAAGAAACTTATATTGCTTAAAAAAATCTAAATGATATGGAACAGAAAGCGCTAAAGATTTTCTTCGCTGCATACCAACACCCCGTCTTCTTTTATCCCACTCCCTTAGACTAATCACCCCAAATTACAGATGGTTAATATGAAATAATCGTCCCTGAGAGCTAGTGAAAATATTTTAACTTTACTACTACTTATTTTACATGAAGTTTTCTAGTCATTCACTATTTTCAAACGAAAAAAGAAAAAGCATTCCTTTTCAGGAATGCTTTTTCTGGCCATACTAATTATGATTCAAATTGATAAAGCGGTGTACTTAAATAACGTTCACCATTACTTGGAATAATTACAAGAACCTTTTTCCCTTTACCAAGTTTTTTCGCAACTTCTGTCGCGGCATAAATGACAGCACCTGAAGAAATACCAACTAAAATACCTTCTTCACGAGCCACTCTTCTCGCATATTCAAATGCCTGTTCTGTCTTCACTTGAATAATTTCATCATATACTTCTACATCCAATGTTTCAGGAACGAATCCAGCCCCAATACCTTGAATCTTATGCGGACCTGGTTTCCCACCAGATAACACTGGAGAATCTGCAGGTTCTACTGCGTAAATTCTAATATCTTTATATATTTCTTTTAACACTTCACCAGCACCTGTAATTGTTCCACCAGTACCGATACCAGCGATAAATGCATCTAATTCATTACCCATTTGTTCAACAATTTCTGGCCCTGTCGTCAAACGGTGAATTTCTGGATTCGCCGGGTTTTGGAATTGTTGTGGTATAAAGTAACCATGCTCTTTCGCTAATTCAGTTGCCTTACGAATTGCGCCGCCCATTCCTTCTGGACCCGGAGTTAATACTAATTCAGCTCCATAAGCACGTAATAAGTTACGACGTTCAATACTCATTGTCTCCGGCATTACTAAAATTGCCTTATAGCCCTTTGCAGCCGCTACCATCGCTAAACCAATTCCTGTGTTACCACTCGTTGGTTCAATAATTGTATCGCCTTCTTGTAATAATCCCTTTTTTTCAGCAGCTTCGATCATAGATAATGCAATACGATCTTTTACGCTACTTCCAGGGTTCATGAATTCTAATTTTAAGTAAATGTCTGCACTGTCTTGCTCTACGATGCGGTTCAACTTAACGATCGGCGTTTTCCCGATTAATTCTGAAACTGATTGTGCCACTCGCATTCCTGTCACTCCTAACACCGAGTATTTTTATTGGTTTTATATACATTTCAATTTTGACAGAATTTTTCTTACTTGTCAATTTATTTAGATGATTTACAATTGCTAGAAAACCTTTCTGTTTACAAGCTTTCAATCAAGTTTGTAATATCTTCTTTAGAGAAATTATATCGCTCATTACAGAAATGACAATGCACTTCCGTTTCATCTTCTTCCTCACGAACTTGTTCTAATTCTTTTTTACCGAGACTAATTAATACACTCTCAATACGCTCACGAGAACATGTACAATTAAATTGAACGTCCATTGTTTCTAATACCTTCACTTTTTCTTTTCCTAGTACTTCGTATAATAATTCCTCTGGCGAAAGTCCTTGTTCAATTAATTTTGAAACAGGTGGGATTTTTTGCAGACGCTCTTCAATAAAGGAGATTGTCTCTTCCTGTGCTCCTGGCATAATTTGCAGGATAAATCCACCTGCAGCAAGTATGCTATCATCCCCATTTACAAGAACACCAATACCAACAGAAGAAGGTGTTTGCTCAGAAACAGCAAAATAATACGTGAAATCTTCCCCTAATTCTCCCGAAACAATTGGAGATTGCCCGATAAACGGTTCACGCATACCGATATCTTTAATTACTGTTAGAAACCCTTCTGTACCTACTGCTTGATATACACGCAATTTCCCTTGCTCTGTTGCTTCAAAATCAACGTGGGGATTCGTTACATATCCACGTACATCTCCATTCGCATGAGCATCCACTAAGATTGGGCCAAGTGGGCCATTTCCTTCCACCTTAATCGTCAGCTTCTGATCACCTTTTAACATAGCCCCCATCATTGCACCAGCTGTTAACGAACGCCCAAGTGCCGCTGAAGCGGTTCTCCATGTATCATGACGTCTTTGCGCCTCACTTACCATATTTGTTGTACGTACACTATACGCACGAACTTCTCCATCAAACGCTAACGCTTTTACTAAATAATCTTTCATACTTATTTATTCACCCTTCTCATGTTGTAAATTTGCATTACGTTCATATAGCATATGCAAGCCTTTTAATGTTAAAAACGGATCTACAACATCAATTACATTAGATTCTTCTGCAATTAATTTTGCTAATCCTCCAGTTGCAATAACTTTCGGTTCTTGTTTAGCTTCTTCTTTCATACGCTTCACAATACCTTCCACTTGTCCAACATACCCATAAAGAATGCCAGCTTGCATTGCACTTACTGTATTTTTCCCAACAATACTACTTGGTTTTGTAATTTCAATACGAGGAAGTTTAGCCGCTCTACTGTATAAAGCTTCTGCCGAAATCATAATACCTGGTGTAATTACCCCGCCCATATAATGCTTATTTTCGTTAATATAACAATATGTAGTAGCTGTTCCAAAATCGACAATAATAAGCGGGCTTCCGTATAATTGGATACCAGCTACAGCATTTACAATACGATCCGCTCCAACCTCACGCGGATTTTCATATTTAATATTTAAACCTGTTTTTATTCCTGGTCCCACTACAAGTGGTTTAATTTTGAAATATTTCTCACACATACGCTCTAAGGCAAACATAATTGGTGGTACAACCGAAGAAACAATAATTCCTTTCACATCTTGAAAAGAAAGGCCTTCATGTTCAAGTAACTGTTTCACTAACATACCATATTCATCTTCTGTTTTATGACGATCAGTCTCCATGCGCCAATGCTGACGAAGTTTCCCATCTTCAAATACACCAAGCACCGCATTTGTATTCCCTACATCCAATACAAAAATCATATTCTCACCACTTATCTTATTTAATCTATATTTGTGCAGTATGTACAAAACTGATAATGCCATCATATCATACATACCTATATAATCAGTTTTTCCATCTTCACCATTTTACAAAAAGATCGTTCACTATTTCAATTTTTAAAGCAAAGAAGCTTCAAATTTATATACAAGTACACAATTTTCTCAGCATAAAAAAAGGAGTGACTATTGTCACTCCTTCATTTCTTATTTATCTTCTGCGTTCTCGTCATCTTTTTTCATTGTGATATTCACTTTCACATCTTCAGAGGACTTTTTACGCTCAGGTAAAACTCCATAATCATATAAATGATTAATTTGCTCTGCATCTAACGTCTCCACTTCAAGTAACGTTTTTGCGATAATATCAAGCTTATCACGTTTTTCAGTAAGAATTTGTTTTGCACGAGCATAACATTCTTTCATAATCGTTTGCATTTCTACATCGATGTCATGTGCAATTGCATCACTGTAGTTTTGTTCTGAATGGAAATCTCTTCCTAAGAACACCTGACCACCTTGTGAGCTTCCAAACTGCATCGGTCCAAGCTTATCACTCATACCAAATTCCGTTACCATACGTCTTGCAATGCCAGTCGCACGTTGGAAGTCGTTATGAGCTCCTGTACTCACTTCACCAAATACAATTTCCTCAGCCACTCGGCCACCAAGTAAACCAGTGATTTTATCAAGTAATTCTGGTTTTGTCATGAAGTAACGATCTTCTTTTGGAAGCATTACCGCATACCCACCAGCTTGACCGCGAGGAACAATTGTTACTTTATGAACGATATCCGCCTCATCAAGCACGACACCAATTACAGTATGGCCCGCTTCATGGAATGCGACAATATTACGTTCTTTTTCAGAAATAACACGACTTTTCTTCGCAGGACCTGCAATAACACGATCCGTCGCTTCATCGATATCAGACATGTCAATTTTCTTTTTATCTTGACGCGCAGCTACTAATGCAGCTTCGTTTAATAAGTTCTCAAGATCTGCACCAGAGAATCCTGGTGTGCGAGTCGCAATTGCTCTTAAGTTAATATCATCATCAAGTGGTTTGTTACGAGCATGTACTTTTAGTACCGCTTCACGTCCATTTACATCTGGACGATCCACTGTGATTTGACGGTCAAAACGTCCTGGACGTAATAACGCTGGGTCAAGAATATCAGGACGGTTTGTTGCAGCGATGATAATAATACCTTCGTTTGCACCGAATCCATCCATTTCAACAAGAAGTTGGTTTAGCGTTTGTTCACGTTCATCGTGACCACCACCAAGACCTGCCCCACGTTGACGACCTACTGCATCAATCTCATCGATAAAGATGATACAAGGAGCATTTTTCTTCGCATTTTCAAACAAATCACGTACACGGGAAGCACCGACACCAACGAACATCTCTACGAAATCAGAACCACTAATAGAGAAGAAAGGAACGCCAGCTTCACCTGCAACAGCACGTGCAAGCAATGTTTTACCTGTACCTGGAGGTCCAACTAGCAGAACACCCTTAGGAATACGGGCACCAACTTCAGCAAACTTGCGAGGATCTTTTAAGAATTCTACTACCTCAACAAGTTCTTGTTTCTCTTCGTCTGCTCCAGCTACATCTCTGAAGCGCACTTTTTTCTTTTCATCATTGTATAACTTCGCCTTACTTTTCCCGAAATTCATAACACGGCTACCGCCGCCCTGAGCTTGGTTTAGTAAGAAGAAGAATAAGATGAAGATAATCACAAACGGAATGATAGAAGTAAAGAATGTCACCCAAGCACTCGTTTCCTCTGCTGGTTGATACTTCACTTCAGCACCTTGCGCTTTGTCATTAATTTTCTTTTGTAATTCTTCAGTATTTGGTGCATAAGTAACAAATTGTTCTTCCTGACTAGCATTGCTAAATTGTCCTTTTACCTCAAACACACCATTTTTTGGTTGAAGCTGCACATTACGCACTTCACCTTTTTCAAGTTTAGTAATGAATTTATCGTAGCTAACTGATGTTGTTTTTTGTGTTGAACCATTAAAATAGCTCACGATTCCAATCACTACTAAGAATATCAGTAAATAAAAGATGGTATTACGGAAGATACGATTCATTCCTAACCTCCTCTCACGGCATAAACACTATAGTAAATCGTAACATAGAAAAACTTTCCTATCCAATTTTAACGCCTGTATTTAATTAATTTGAGTAAACGCTTGGTTTCAATACTCCAACATAAGGAAGATTACGATATTGCTCCTTATAATCTAAGCCATATCCTACAACAAATTCATGAGGAACAGTAAATCCAACATAATCCGCTTTCAGATCGACTTTGCGACCAGTTGGCTTATCTAGTAGCGTAACAATCTTTACAGATTTCGCCTTACGATATTTGAATAGGTCCACTAAGTAACTTAATGTAAGGCCGCTATCAATAATATCTTCAACGATTAAAATATCGCGACCTTCTACAGAAGTATCAAGGTCTTTTAAAATTTTCACTTCACCTGTTGAAACTGTAGAATGACCGTAGCTAGAAACAGCCATAAAATCCATTTCAAGATATGTATCTGTTCTTTTCAATAAATCTGCCATAAATGGCATTGCACCCTTTAATACACCGATTGCAAGAGGTACTGTATTTTTGTAATCCTCTGCAATAATTGCACCTAGCTCATGCACCTTTTCTTGTATTTGTTCTTCGGAAATTAATACTTTTTCGATATCTTGATTCATCATTTCATTATCCTCCTGGAAGACTCCTTGCTTTTGTAGTGAATAATCATATATTTATCCTTATCTGCTGTTCCATGTGAAATAGCAACTGCAGATTGTTTCAACAACGGAACCCAAATAATGTTCCCGCTTGCATCACAAACAATCGGCCACTCTTCTCTCTTTTCTTTTGGTACTTTTTCCTCAATAAAAATAGCTTTTATCTTTTTCGTACCACTCATACCTTTTATTGACATGCGATCTCCATTTTCTCTAGAGCGGATAAGAAGAGGATATGATATATCATTATACTTAGCAACAAATACTGTTTCATTCATGTTACTTGGTAATTCCTCATTTACTTCTGCTACAAGTTCATCACCGTTTGCTAAGGTAACAGCACCCGGTACTGATAAAACTTGTGAAAAAGGGAAAACAATTTCTTGCTTAAATCGGAAACTACATTCTTCATATGTACGAACAATTTTTAGGCCACCAGGAAAATCAAGTGAGCCTGAAGGGTGTGTCCGCTTAAAAAATGCAATAACTTTGTCAATATGTATAGAAGAAAGCGAAGACGGAATCTTGTATTCATAAAGATAGTTTAATATTAGTTGAATCCCTCTCCTTTGTAAAGGCATAGACATGGATTCAAAGGCAGGAATTGATAAGACGATGTGTTTATCACTTTTTTTTGTAATTACTTTATTCATCTTTTCAAAAGCTAATTCCTGCAAATACGCCTCATCCTCTTGCATAAGCATACTAAAATTTTGAAATCGCTCATGCACATGCGGATTTTCCTCTTTTAAATAAGGTAGAACATACTTACGTAATCGATTCCTCGTATATACTTCCTTTTCGTTACTCGGATCCATACGTGGTGTAACCCCTAACCTTTTACAATAAGCATTAATCTCTTCCTTTGTTACCGCTAACAAAGGCCTAATTACATATCCACTATGGAAAGGGCGTTTCACAGCAATTCCAGCATAACCCTTCGGAGTACTCCCGCGGACGAGACGCATTAAAATCGTCTCCATCTGATCATCTCCATGATGCCCAAGAGCTACATATCGCGCATCATATTTCTTCATTATTCTTTCCAAAAATGCATATCGGCATTCCCTAGCAGCCACCTGTGCATTCATTCCATATTGCTGTTGATATTGCGATACATTAATTCTTATCGTTTCGCAAATAACCCCAATCTTCCGGCAAAGATTTTCTACAAATTGTAAGTCTTCATAGGATTCATCTCCTCTAAACATGTGATCCACATGCGCGACTACAATCTTCAATTTCTTCTCTTCCCTTTTCTCTAATAAATAATATAAAAGAGCTAAAGAATCAGGGCCTCCAGAAACTCCTACAACAATTGTCGAATGTTCCTCTAATACATCATGCTGCTTTGCAAACTCATCTACTTTTTCAACAAATGTATCTTTCAACTCCGCAATCACCTTTCGTTAAAACCAAACAATAACATACTTTTTACCTTACCTATAATGGTACAACTTTTACAAACTTTGTGCAAAAAAAAGATGTACAAAATTCACATTTTTATCTTACATCCCTTCCCTATCTTCATAGAAATAATACAGCTACTTTCTCCTATAAAAAAAGGCCTAGGTATCAACCTAGACCTCATAACCAAACTGAAGAGATTTCCGCTCCCCTATTGCGCTTGTTTACCCATAATTGGAATCGTAGCCCACTTTGGCATATTCTTCTTTACCTTCGCAACGACAATCGTCATATCATCATTGATATATCCATCACTAGATCGAATGACCTCTTCCATAATAATATCAGCAATTTCTTGTGGATCATCGGTTTGTAGTTCTTTAATTTTACGTTTCATCCACAATTCATGGTTTTCCACATGCTGCGCCCCTTCAAAAATCCCATCACTCATCATAATTAGAATGTCCTCTGTTTTTAATTGTTCACCAACAACATCCACCTCAACATCCTCAATGATTCCCATTGGCAAGTTGCTTGCTTCTATTTGTAAAACGTTATTTCCACGTTTTACAAAACTTGGGGTTGAACCAATTTTTAAAAACTTAGCACTTGCATCACGTAAATCTACCATAGCTAAATCAAGCGTCGTAAACATTTCTTCTGTCGTCCTCAATGAAAGAATTGAATTAATAGACTTAATAGCAATTTCTTCATCAATACCGGATTGCAATATTTTTTGTAACAATTTTACCGTTTCCTTACTTTCCATATGTGCCCTTTGTCCATTGCCCATTCCGTCACTAATGGCAAGAGCATATTTCCCAACACTTAAATCCATCATCGCATACGAATCTCCTGATACAAATCCGCCTCCTTTTGCCGCTGTAGCAAGCCCTGTATCAAGAGAAAATGTTTTCGCTGATCCAAAAGATATCATGCTATGACCATTTGGATAAGCAGAAGGTTCTTCATGTTTAACGATAATATTTTCTTTTAAAACATCCGAAAGCATCGGCGCAACTAATTTGTCACATTCCCCATGTTGATTAGATGCTGCTGGAATCATCATTTCAATATCAATATTCCCTCTATCTAAACAATAGATATCAACATGTTCCACCTCGACACCAAAGTCACGAAACGCTTGTAAAATTTGTTCTTCCTGTACCTGATGATTTTCCCGTTCACGCTGAATTTCTTTCGCAAAATCTTCCATTACTTTTGAAACACCTAATAATTGTTCTGCAACAATTCTACGATTCTCTTTCATTTGTTTTCGTAACTTTTGCCCCTCATAGAAATGACTTAATTCTCCTGCCATTAAATCTGTTACCTTTTTTCCTCTTACGCAGTGCTTTTCCCATTCACGAACCAACTTACGGTTATGCTGAAGCGTCCCTTCTTCTGTTTCATTCATAATTTGTTTCATATAATCATATGTTTTATCAAAATTCACTACCCAGCATTGATCCTTTTTAAAACATGATTGACACGTCTTTGCTGTAATTGTACTTAAAAATAAATCAGCTTCTGTTTCCTCATCCTCTTCCTCCACATATCCATATACCGAAAAGCTATTAGATAATGCAGAGAATACATTTGCAAATTGATTAATTTTATTCGCTGTCACATCACGCATTCTTCGTAAATATTGTTGTTGATCCTGAGAATGTTCTTGTGTTCCTGGCATAAATTTAGCAAGCCGATCGATAATTGCCTGTGGTGTTAGTAAAAAGAATCCTATCGCCACTCCAGATTCTATTAAAGTTGTTATAATATTTACTTGTTTGTCGACGTATAATGTGATTAGACTTGTACCAATTAGCAACCCTAAACTAACGCCCAAACGCTTCCCTTCTTTTAATAATCCACCAAGTAACCCCGAAAAAGCCAATAGACTAAGTTGAGATAAGCTACCTACATTCGCTAAACTCAATATCAATCCTGTAACAACCCCTACTGTTGAACCAGTAGCTGCCCCTGCAACAAAAGCAAATAATAACACTAAATATCTCGTGAAAATATGTTGAACTGAAGCGTCGTAAATAAACCAATCTGTTGTACCCGTTAACACAGATGCAAGTAGTATAATTAAACAAACAATTTCTTCCGTTTCTAACGCTTGTTGCTTTCCCTTTCTTTCTGTCAATAACGGTACACTTTGTAGAAAAATCATTGTTAAAACAAAACTAAGCCCTGCTTCAATAGTACTTACAAGTAAATCATACATAGTGACGGTTTGCTGCGCGAAGTAAACAACAGCGAGATGTGCGGTTAATGCGGAGATAAATACTTGAAATGGTACAAGTCCAACAATTTTACGTGTAAATCGACTAAAGAAGATATTGTAAATGAAGAAAGTAAAAATAGATGCAAAGGCAAAAAGTAAATTATCTAGTGAAACGGAAAGCGCACCACCCATAAGAGCAAGAAATGCGAGTGCCATCTTATCACGCTTCATTACATAAACAGCAGCAAAAAACGGTAGTGCAAACGGTAAAATGTTCGTTAATATATATGCTCTTCCTAAAAGAAAACCGATTACAGCAATAACGAATCCCCATCTAAAGAAAACTTGCTCCAACTTCACTTTCAACTTGCTTGTCCATGTTATTGATCTGAGTTGTCCATCATTCATAGCCAGTGTACTTGTGTTCACAGTATTCCTTCCTGCTTTTGGCATATTTTTAACACCACCTGCATAGTTTAATTACTGTCATTATAAAAGATGATTATTGGGATTTTTGTCAAAACAACAGTTCACACTTACATAATCGTTCGACTTTTTATTCGAAATAAACCTATATATATACAAGTTGTTAAAAATAAGCACCTTAAAAGAACAGAAAATTCAAAAAATATAGGGTGTTTTTGTAGAAGCTTTGCACTTATTTATAATTTCTTAATAAAAAAAAGATCATGCTATCTGCATGATCTTTTCTAGATGACCCGTACGGGATTCGAACCCGTGTTACCGCCGTGAAAGGGCGGTGTCTTAACCACTTGACCAACGGGCCGTTAAAATAAATATAGCGGCGGAGGGGATCGAACCCCCGACCTCACGGGTA
>Ga0102589_1003024_pt1 | contig 18065 bp, 23 predicted proteins | sample AraplaMF_Col_mLB_FD_76858 | JGI IMG/M metagenome (GOLD analysis project Ga0102589, IMG submission 76858) | Arabidopsis root microbial communities from the University of North Carolina, USA - plate scrape MF_Col_mLB | ecosystem: Host-associated > Plants > Roots > Endosphere | place: USA... | reverse complement strand
GTCAGCCCCACCTAGTAAGCAAAGAAACGCAGGAAAAAGTTTTAAAAGCCATTGAAGAATTAAATTATCAGCCCCATATCATCGCAAGACAGTTCAGAAAAAAAGAAACAAAAACCATTTTAGTAGTTGTTCCTGATATTACCCACCCGTTTTTTTCTGAAGTTCTTAAAGGAATTCAGCATACGGCCATTAAAAGCGGCTACCGAGTGATTTTAGGAGATACAGAAAATGACATTGAGCGAGAAGGAGAGTTTGTTGATTTATTATTCCAAAAGCAAGCGGACGGCATGATCCTTCTAACAGCCCGCATGGATAAAGACAGAATTGAACAAGTCTCCAGACAGTTCCCTACGGTTCTTGCGTGCGAGTATATAGATGGCTTAGATATCTCTACCGTATCTATTGATAATATTAGCGGCGCGCGAAAAATAACGGAGCATTTAATAAGCCTTGGGCATACGAAAATCGCGCACATCACGGGCCCTATGAATGTTATCTTAAGCCGTGACCGATTAAAAGGGTACCGCCAGGCGATGATTAGTCACGATTTACCCGTGGATTCCGCTTTTATTCAAGAAGGAGATTTTAGCTTAGAGTCCGGTTACCATCAAATGATCAGGCTATTATCGTTAGAGCAACGACCAACTTCTGTATTTGTTTTTAACGATGAAATGGCGATAGGAGCGATAAAAGCGGCAAAAGACAGCGGTTTAAAAGTGCCTGAAGATATAGCTGTAGTAGGGTTTGATAACTCAAAAATGTCGGATATCATTGAACCTCATATTACAACGATTGAACAGCCTAAATATGAAATTGGAAAAAAAGCGATGGAATTATTGCTTGGGTTAATGAGCGGAAAAGCGTTAGAACAAAAAAAGTTTGTATTAAAAGATGAACTAATCGTACGCGAGTCTTGCGGAAGTAAATCTACAGTGAAAAATTTTATCCAGCTTGAAGGCTCAGCTAAGAAAATTAACTAGTGCTGTTTAAACGCTATGCTATGATGTTTTTTGCTGAGAAGTAAACAAGAGAGACCATCATTTTTTTCTTCTCTTGTTTACAGCAAAGCGGAAGGAATAATCTGATAAAAAAGAGAAGGTGGCTTGAGTGAGAATTAAGGGAACAGTATTTAAAAAAAGAACATATCCAAAGCATCACTATAAAAAAATGGATCGCCTTTCTTTTTTAGAGGTGAAAGATAACATCTCCTTTGATGGCGATGTGCTGAAAATCCTTCCTGTTCTTAGTCAAAAATCAATGGAATGCTGGAATATCGGAGATGAAATTGATGTGGAAGGTGAAATGAAGTACATTCGCATCATTACTTCATTAGGAAAACTCAGCCTTCTGCCTGTCCCTGTGTTTATCGTCAAAACAATTAAAGAAATAAAACCTTCTCCGATAACTAGTTAAGTTGTCAGCCATAAAACTGCTGTTCATTATCATACACCATGTTTGCATTTTAATAAAGATTAAATTCTGAAATTTCTTATAAATCACATATTTATTCAAATCTATTTTTAAAAGGAATTTCCGCGTTCTAACCAGAAAAATAATATATATCATTTTCTGGAGGAATACGATGACAGAGCTAAAAAGGTTAGAACCGCTGCAAGCAGCTACACAATTCATTTTTAAACATTACCCTCATTGCCAAGGTGCATTACTCGCCGGAAGCGTAGTGAGAGGCGAAGCTACACATACGTCCGACCTTGATATTGTTATTTTTGATGAGAATTTCACCTCTTCTTTTAGGGAGTCACTCATTGAATTTGGATGGGCAATTGAAGTTTTTGCTCATAGTCTGACTTCATACCAAGCCTTTTTTAAAAGCGACTGTAAGAGGGCTAGACCGTCACTCCCAAGAATGATTTCCGAGGGAATTATTTTAGTGGATAATGGGATTGTTCAGTCTATAAAAAAAGAAGCTGCACAATTACTAGAAAAAGGTCCGGAAAAATGGCCGGAAGAGACGATTAGATTAAAAAGATATTTTATAAGTGATGCCTTAGATGATTTAATCGGTTCTTCAAATACAGGTGAATCACTTTTTATTGCTAACACGCTCGCTTACATAACGCATGAATTTGTATTAAGAACGAACGGTCATTGGATCGGGGATTCTAAATGGATTGTACGGTCTTTGAATAACTACAATAAAAGCTTTAGTAAAGAGTTTGTGGAGGCATTCGAAATCTTTTATAAAACAGGGAGTAAAGTTAAAGTAATTCAACTAGTCGATAAAGTGTTAGCACCCCATGGAGGCCGGCTGTTTGAAGGGTTTTCCTTGGGGAAAGAATGATAAAATCAGTAGCAGAGAGCTTGTTATAACCCCACTACTATTTCTTGCTAGTAGTGGAGTTGTTTTTTAGAAATATTTACGTATGCTTAAAGAGTTTGTCCGTTATCGATCGTAAACACTTGGCCGGTCACGGACTCTTGCTTTAACTGAAACAGAATAGCATCTGCGATATCTTCGGGAGAAGAAATGCGCTGAAGAGGTAAATTTCCCGCAAGCTGATACATTTTGTCTTCGTTGCCAGACCACCACCTTGTGTCGACTGCACCAGGAGAGATGCAGTTTACTCGAATATGTGGTGCCAGTGCAATCGCTAACGATTTCGTCATCGTATGAATTGCTGCTTTTGTCGCTGCATAGGGAATAGACGAGCCGATTCCAGTTGTACCCGCAACGCTTCCTACATTAACAATCGCCCCTGACTTTTGCTTTTTCATATGTGGAACGGCTGCTTTTACACAGTGAAACATACCTTTTACGTTTACATCATATAAGGAGTCCCATACGTCATCAGTTGCAGACTCTAAGTCATTCATGGGGATTTGAGCTGTAATACTAGCGTTATTCACTAATCCATCTAACCGTTCGAATTGTGCAATGGTTTGATCAATCATATTATTAACTTCGTGCTCACTGGCTACGTTCGCTTTAAAAGCAAACGCAATGCCTCCTTTTTCAGCAATCTCCTCCACAACTTTTTTCGCTTCTGTTTCTGAGGAACTGTAGTTTATCACAAGTTTTGCCTCTCTATCTGCTAACTTTAAAGCCGTTGCTTTGCCTATACCAGTGCCGCCGCCCGTAATAATAAATACTTTATTTTTAAAATTGTTCACTTCTATAAACCTTCCTTTCTCTTAACATCTTTTATTATATCTTCGATCAGAAAAAGGATATAATAGGTAATACTAAGAGCGGTATCATTTAAAATGATATCAACGGAGGAATTGAAATTGGAAAGCCAAGACTTACGAATTTTCAAATGTGTGGCAGAAACAAAATCACTATCAAAAGCTGCGGAGGTATTAGGATATGTTCAACCGCATATTAGCCAGCGGATTAAAAATCTAGAGGAAGAATTAGGCACCAAATTATTGATACGTACAAATCGAGGAGTTACGTTAACAAATGAAGGGGAAGCTTTGTTTAGCTACGCCCAGCGTATTTTACTGTTAATGGAGGAAGCTAAAGCAGAAGTTAATCCGAATAAGTTTAAAAGATCCTTGATCATTGGTGCCTCGCAGACGGTTTCTGCTACTAAAGTTCCTTCTTTATTCTCATCTTTTCTGAAAGAACATCGGGATATTGAAGTTAAAATAAAAACAGATAGAAAACAAGTCTTGCAAGAAATGCTTTCGTACGGAGAAATTGACGGACTTTTTCTTAGCGGTACCTATAACGAGGCTCAGTTTGAAACGGTTTATCACTATGCAGAAAAAATGGTGCTTATCTCACCTCTATATGAAGCTCCAGAAGAAAAAGACCAACCAACGCTACTCATCAATAGTGATGGAAACTGCATCTATAGAAACAGACTATTAGAGTTTTCAAAAGAACATCATCTACATAAAGCCAACATCATGGAATTTGATTCATTAGAAGCTATTTTACAAGCCGTCCGTAATGGACTTGGAATGAGTGTAGTCCCGGCTAGCGTAGTAAATTCTCGCGGTGATATGAAAAGCATTGAATACCAAGAGCTTTCAGAAGACGTTCATATTGATTTTGTAGTAAAGAAAGGGAAGCAGCGCTCTCAAAGTCTTAAAAAGTTTATTCATTTTTTAGAGAGTTTATAAATCAAGTTTTTATCTTAAGTTCAAATCTATATGATTTGAACTTTTATTTTTGTCTACATTATGATTAAATGTTACTCCTTTTAAAATCTACTTTGATATATTGAATATATGTTTTTATAGCCGAATACTCGTCATGATTTGAAAGATAAATGGATGATATGCCAGGGACTTGTATCTTGGAGGCCGAAATAGTTTATATAAAAACAAAAGGAGTAGATTCTATGAAGGTTTCCTTTTCAAATTCTATAGAAAATGTTGAGTGGTCGAGAATGAAAGAAATTTACCGCTCTGTAGGGTGGAAGAACCATGATGAAGAAAAGGTTAAAAAAGTATTCCAATCAAGCAACGTAGTAGCGGTTGCTTATGATGAAAATAAAATAGTAGGGTTCGGCAGAGCTCTTTCAGACGGTGTGTTTAATGCTGCTATCTATGATGTTGTGGTTGACAAGCATTATCAGAATCAAGGAATTGGACAGCAAATTATAGAAAACCTGCTTGCTCAGCTTAATGATATTTCATGCGTTCATCTTGTTTCCACAGCGGGTAATGAAGAGTTTTATAGAAAAGCAGGATTTCGGAAAATGAAAACAGGCATGGCTCGTTATTTAAAACCTGCTTTAGAGGAAGAATATTTAGAATAAGTTATGTGTTAGATTGTAAACCAAGGGACATTTTAGAGTATGTACCAAATGAATAATAAAGAGAACGTAGAAAAATCTAACGTGTTCCCTTTTGGGGTGCAAACATTGCAAATCACCTCACACTTTTTGTCACCAATATTAATATAATTCTCAATGGAATTCTCTAATTAAATAAATCAATAAAAGCAGAGAAGGGACAGTAATTAAGCTGCCCCTTCATTTTAATTTCACTACCTAATCCTCATGGTTGAAGAAATTTGTTGTCTTTTATTATTGATTGTCTTCGTCGCTTTTGTACTCCAAAATATCACCTGGCTGACAATCCAAAGTCTTACATATTGCTTCTAATGTTGAAAAACGAACCGCTTTTGCTTTCCCATTTTTCAGAATGGAAAGATTCGCCATAGTAATTCCAACCCTCTCTGAAAGCTCCGTTACGCTCATTTTTCGTTTTGCTAACATCACATCAATATTAATAATAATTGCCATATCCTCCACCTCAGACCGTCAAATCATTTTCTGATTTTATGTTAATCGCTTCTTGCAAAAGCCTTTGGAGAACAGCAGCAAAAACTGCGATAACCAACGAAGCAAAAGGAATGACCATTCCAACAAATATGAGACCTGGGGCATCGTCTTTATCTGCCACGAGATAATAGACGGGCAAACCTAAGACATGCAAACTACAGATAGAAATGGCGCAGTATTTGATTCCCATTAAAATTCGAACAGACAATTCAGAGAAAGCAATGTTCTTGTCAATATAACTCAACAGTTTAACAGCTTGATAAAGGGCGAAGTAAAAAGGTAATGTTCCTCCATATAAAAGGATGAAAATGATATATTTTATGGAATGAATACCTAAGAAATCCGCTACCGCATCTGCCAGTTCAGGAACTAGAAATATGCACAAAGTGAGAACCAGAATTCCAATGAGAATAATTGCTATCTTCAAAAATAATGTGGTTGCTATCTTCATAAAAAACACCTCTCCTATATTTCGAAATGTTAATTGTTTTTTGGCTGTGAATCCATGACATTCTTTATAGGTTTTTGAAACACGTCCACAATGGCTGCGATGATACTTGTTGCCAAGATGCCCATTAGACCTAGAGATATTGGACCTGCTGCATCATCACCTGTGAATTGAGCATGCGCCCTTAAATAAACTATTGCTAACAAAATAAAGAAAATGACAGTAAAAGTGCATTTTTTTATTACCTTCAAAGATTGAAGAGATAACTCAGAGAAAGCGTTATTCTTCTCGATATAGGTTAAAAGCTTAAAAGCTTGATACCACGCCACAGAAAACGTAATACATATTCCATATGTACATACCAAAAGTGGATATAACGAATAATCACCAGGACGCTCTATAGCATCTCTTCTGGCTGCTTCAGGCAACAAAAATATACATGCGGCAAGCACTGCAATTCCAATCAGAAAAATTATTACCTTTAAGAAAGTGGTAGAACCTCGTTTAACATTCATAAAAAACACCTCACTTATTTAATAATAATACGAATTTAACATATGATTTATCGTTTTACAATAAATTATTATCGTTTTTTATTATATTATTGTTGTTATTGAAATATCCTTTTAATTTTAAACAAAATAAAAAGCATTTCTCAATACAAAGAAATGTTCTTACTTTAGAATGTTAAATTTACAACTTGTTCAACAAAACTTCCAAACAGTTTAATAAAGTGAATCAACAACGAAAGATATCAGAACCTACTTAAAATAAATAATATCCTTAAAACTCACTAAATAATTCACGGTTAAATTCAAATAACTATTTCCATATTGGAGAATTTTTATGCGAATTCCTGCTTGAATTTAAGGGGAAATAGCAAATATAGAAGTAATACCAAGCAAATAAAAAAACATGAATTCACGCTAAAAGTGCATTATGAAATTAAATTTTGCCCCTCGGAAAAGAATCCGTAAATAAAAATCTATGTCCTTTTTTCTTTTTGATGTTGAGACTATGGAATCTGTATATTTCTATTTAATAATATATGGTATTATTTTCTTTAGCTAGGAGGTATTTGAAATGAGTATTCCAAAGGAAAATAAGCCGATTTTACTGACAGTTATTTTGATGGCGGCTGCGTTTGTTGTATTTTTTGCAAATTGGCTGTTTCCGCAAAATTCAATTTTTCCAAATGAAACCGGTGATTTGACTATGCCGCTGTGGCTGTTTTTCGCGATAGACGCTGGCTTTATTGTGGCATTAGTTTTAGGAGTCCGAACGAAAAAACCGAGCGTTGTGTGGTTTAGCATTATAGCAAACAGTATTTTTTTTATTTTGCTTTCTGGCTTAATTTTTTTACTAGCAATTGCGAATGGCATTTCTGAACCGTAAGCTTATTATTTTTATTAATGGATCGTTGCGCTTGTAACGTTTTTATCGTTAGCCAGTCCGTTTCTTTACTTTTACTTGTTTGCTTATTTGTTTGGAAGACGATTTAGTAAAAAAATTGAACGGCCTTTTAACGAGCTGATGACGGCCGCGAAAAACATTCAGCATAATAATTTGGATTTTTCGCTGTCCGTGACTCAAGACGCAAAAGAATTAAGCCAGCTGCTGCATGCCTTTGAAGAAATGCGAAAAGAATTAAAGCAATCGCTAGCTAAACAGTGGCAGCTAGAAGAAGACCGCAAAGATATGACGGCTGCGATTGCACATGATTTACGAACGCCTCTTACAATTATTCACGGTCACACCGAAATTTTAGTAGAAGGAAGCAAAAAGGACCCAGAGAGGCTTAGTCGATATTTACATACGATCTACACAAATACACAGCGTTCGATTCAACTATTAAATCAGCTGCAAGAAGTATCAGTCATAGAAAATCCAGGCTTTGCCGTAAAGAGTGAGCCTATTAATATCAACACATTTGTTCATGAGAAAGCAAATGAATTTCAGCTTTTATGTCAAAAAAAAGAGATTACATTTGTGTCGTCGCTTAGTAAAACAGAAGGGCCAAACCAATTTTACGGAGATCCTCAGCGCATTTCTCAAGTGTTAGATAATATCATCACAAACTGTATTCGCTACACGCCTGAACGCGGAGAAATAGTTTGGAATATCGTGATTCATCACAACGAAGTAATCTTTGAAATACATGATACGGGCCCTGGGTTTACACTATCCAACAAAGAACAGCTGTTTAAAAAGTTTTACAGAGAAGATGCGTCGAGAACAAGCGGGCACGGAAATTTGGGACTAGGTCTTTATATTGCTCATTCCATTGTGAAAAACCACGGAGGAAGCATCACGGCCGATAATAAAGAGACGGGAGGAGCGTTGTTTAAGATTGTTCTTCCGGTGGGGAAAGAATAAAACCGTAAAAAAGAACCCTCCAAAAGGAGAGCTCCAAAAAGGGTAAGTAAGAAAGAAATGTACATGTTCCTTTGGGGGGACTGCATCTGTACAGTAAAATTTATACCCGGTATACCTCTATTGAAACGTTGAAAAATAATTCAATTTTATTTGTTTAAGAAGTCTCTCATAAATCCATTCACTTTTTCTGGCTGCTCATGTTGGGGCGCATGTCCCACACCGTCTAAGCGGTGGATCGTTACATTTGGAACGTACTCTTCAATGCCATCTAAATTACTGTTTTCAAACGCTTCATCCGCATTTCCCCATACAATTAAAGTCGGAGACTGAAATACTTTATGCGGCAGGGCTACAGGTTTATGAACGCGCTCTTCAAATGGATAAAGAGAAGAAGCACGGTAGTAGTTAAGCATGGATTTCATTGCATTTGGCTGGTTCCACGCCTCTACATATTTAGCTTCTTCTTCTTTGGTTAAATAGCCTTTTTTAATGCCCGGCTCCGTCAGCATTTTTCTTAATTTTTCACTATTATTCGCGAGTAGCTCATCTTGAGAATTTGGCTGTTGGAAAAAGCTCATATAGCTGCTGGCTTCTCGTTGAGCAGGATTTTCAGCAAGCTCTCTTATAAATGTATAAGGGTGCGGTGCATCAAACATCACTAACTTTTTGACATACTGGGGATATGTATAAGCAAATGCCCATGCAACAGCGCCGCCCCAATCATGTGCCACTAACACACACTCTTTTTCATCAAACGCTTCAATTAACTGTTTTACATCTTCCATGAGAAGGGGCATGCTGTAAGAAGAAATTTCTTCTGGCTTATCTGATAAGTTATAGCCTCGCATATCTACAGCTACCACGCGATAATCTTTCGAAAACTCTTCTAACTGATGGTGCCACGTATACCAAAAGTAAGGGAAACCGTGTAAAAACAGCATTAGTTCGCCTTCACCTTTTGTTACGTAATGAAGATTTACATCATTTACTTTTACATAACCGTCTTTAAACATATTACTCATCCTTTCGCTTTTAACTGTTACTATAGAAAAACTTTACTCTTTATTAGTTGATGCATCAAATAATAAGGTTTCCTTATACAATAAATGAGCTATAAATCTCTTTTAAAACCCTTATTTTGGTTATTGTTTGTGAAATATAAATCAAGTCTTATTTTAAATAATCGTAATCTATTAGAAAAACTTGGAATTTTAAAGGTTATGTAATAAGATAGTATATGATAAATATTTCCATATATAGGAGGGGCATATGCAAAAAAAAATTCTACATACGGTGCTTTCACTTGCGGTAGGAGCAGGAGTGTTTGCTGTTGGCGGAGTTCTTACTCAAGCTAAGAGTCAAGATGAAAAGATAAGTAACACATACGCAATTGCTTTTAAAAATGGATTACCAGACAACTATCAAGAGATTATTCAAAAAGCTGGTGGGAAAGTCACTAAAGCTCTGCCGGAAGTAGGAGGAATAGAGGCTCAATCTGAACAGTCTTCTTTTCTTAACAATTTAAAAGGAAATTCTTCAATCGAAGCTGCTAACAGGGAAATTCCTCTAAGCTTGGAAAAAACAGCAGTTAGTCCTTATAACTATCAGTCTAGTATAATCAGCTCACAGAATTCAGAGAATTATTGGGACTCTCAATGGGATATTCAACGAGTGACAAATGACGGAAAATCTTATAAGGTAGAAACAGGCGGGTATAAAAATAAAGATGGTAGTACAACTCATAAAGCAGTGGTAGGAGTAATTGATACCGGTATTGATGAGTCTCACCCTGATTTAAAAGATAATATACTAGGCGGACGTAATCTTGTTCCGGCTGGAATGGACGAATCGGAAACAGGGGATCCTGCAGATATAAAAGATCGTAACGGACACGGTACGCACGTTGCTGGAATCATTGGAGCGAATGGAAAAGTAAAGGGAGTGGGACCGGAACTTGGAATACGTTCTTATCGCGTACTGTACTCAGAGCAAGCTCTAGGACTGCCATCTTGGATTATAGACGGAATTATTGCCGCAACTAATGATAAAGTAGATGTTATTAATATGTCTCTTCGTTTCTATAATAATAACAAGATGACTATTGAAGGAGAAAGTTATAAATCAATCGCTGAAACTCTGCTTTGGAAAAGAGCCATTCAGTATGCCGTGAAAAATGGCGTAACGGTCGTAGCCGGTAGCGGAAACGAAAGTTTAAATTTGGATAATAAAAAGGAAGTAAACGACTTTTTAAATACCTTGTATGAACCATATGGTATAAGTGTCAAAGGGCCAGCAACTGTCGTACCGGCGCAAATGCCAGGAGTGATTAATGTTTCGGCTTCCACAAAATGGTCGACTCAGCAGCTTGCTTTCTACTCTAATTATGGAAACAGTGCCATTGACGTGGCGGCTCCAGGAGGGGATTTTGGAGAGAAATATGCCAAAACCAATGATCCTGCAGCGGCTGATCCAAGCAATTTAATTCTGAGTACATGGCCTACGTATTTAGGAACTTCCTATGAGTTAAACGCCGGTACTTCCATGGCAACTCCTCAAGTAGCTGGAATTGCAGGAGTTCTTAAAGCAGCTCATCCTGAGTATAAACCCGCTCAAGTAACAGCACGTATTAAGCAAACAGCTTTTGACTATGGAAAAAAAGGACAGGACGCTTTATTTGGTTCAGGAGAAGCAAATGCCTATAGAGCGTTAAAAGATATAAAGAACTAGCGCTTGTAATAAATATAGCAAAAAAAGCCTTTCTAAAAATAATTTTTTAGAAAGGCTTTTTTAAAATTCACCGGCCTTGGCAATTCCTAAATTAGATTCAAAGTCGGTAATGTATACACAGGCATTTGTATATTTATCATAGGAATTATAGCTAAAGTCTCTGCTTACATTATAATCTCCACTTATAGGTTTATAGAATTGAATCGATTTAATTTGATCGTTGAGAGACAAATCAAAATTATAAGTGGCTTTTTTTAATTGTTCGAGCTGCAGCTTGGTGAAACTATCGCGATGCTTTTGGATTTCGTCTTGCATGAGCTCTATTTTATATTTAGATACGGTGTTAATATGATCAATCGCAGGTCCCATATCTTTTTTTATTTGTGCTCTAGAAGAACGCATATGTTTATTATCAAATAAGGCCAACTCGTTATGGTCTTTATCCCAATCTTTTGTTGCATCTATAATGTCATGCATATTGTTCATGAGCGTAACTTCATAGATAGTCTTGCTTGAATTAAATCTTTTATAGGATTTTACATATTCTTTTTCTGTTAATGCATCTACATCTCTTTTTAATTGCGCTATGCTTTCTTTTAGTTCACTATCACTTTGTGTTTCTATTTTTGTTGTACTACTAATAGACGCAGACAGCAGGTTAAAATCGTTTTTGTAGCTTTGAAACGTTTTATCCTCTATCTTTCCATCTTTATTAATTAAGCGTTCACACTCGTTTTCCAGGAATTTCAGCTCTATGGCCAGCTCTTTTTTTGCCTCGCTTCCATCTATGCTTTCATTGTTTGAACGTGTAGGATTGCACCCCATTAATCCAAGCGCCAAAGCTATCGTAATGGTCCCTGTTGTTATCTTGCTTATGCTCCTCATGTTGAAACTCCATTTCTATTTGTTTATTACTTACGTATAAAAACTATATCATATAAATGGAATATTTATCTTTATATACTATTAAATGTTACATTTCGTATAGATAAACTAAAAAAAGTATTATAATGGAATTCATAAAAGTAGTGCTGAAAGAAGATAAATATAATAGAAAAAAATAACCATGTACTTATACTATTAATGTGACTTCTAAAGGAGGAAATCAATATGACTGGAATTGCCAAAACCCCCGAACCGCCTTATTATGCCGTTATTTTTGCTTCTGAAAGAACAGAAGGCGAGAAGGGTTACGGAATCATGGCTGACAAAATGGTAGAGCTTGCATCTGCACAAAAAGGCTTTTTGGGAATAGAAAGTGCCAGAGATCAAGATTTAGGTATTACCGTTTCATATTGGGATTCATTAGAATCAATAAAAATGTGGAAAGAAAACTCAGCGCACCGTGCAGCCCAGCACAAAGGAAAAACAGAATGGTATCAAACGTTTTCGCTTAGAGTGTGCAAAGTGGAAAGGCATAGCTTTTTTGAGATGTAGGGCGTATATGCTTAATTGTTTTAAAAAGGGGAGAAGCCGTTATGTTTTTAGCTATTATAGGATTTATAGCCGTTTTTATCACTTTGTGTTCATTAGAAGCAAAGCTAAGAACAATCGTTAAGCAAAATGATAGAATCATTGATTTACTTGAGAAACAGAATAGAAAGTAAGAAAACGCTAATGAACTCACCATTTGTAATATCATCTCCTGACTTTAGCTAAGGGAGATGTTTTATTTTAAGTTTAATATCATAGAAATGTTTAGAAGTGCATAAAAAAAACCTCAGTAGGAGGTCTAGTTATTCCTTTTTAATAAAAGTACTTATAACAGGCTCATTTACTATCGTATGTCATCTAGAGGCTGTGTCAAAAGCTAATTATAAAGGGAAATTATATTTATCGTTTCACCGGGAAAAATTAGCTTAACTTCGCAATTTTATAATAAAATATTTCAGTTAATCACCGTATTTTTTTCTGTACATAAGAAATGTTATAAAATATACAACTGAAATTGTCGTTAGAAACATTAACGGCGAAATGCCATTGCCATCATAAGAACTTTTCCCTTGAAAAGTCCGATAAATGGACTCTACAACATCTAAAATTAGTACACCAATAACGATCATAAATGAATATGATTGAGCCTTCGTGTTGATAAACTTCTTTCTTTCGTCACCTTTTCGCGAAGATGATGAAACAAAAATCAAAATTCCGCAAACTAACAGGATGAATGAATACACAATTTTAACCCAATCCATTTTACTCCTCCTTATAATAAATGTAAAAAGTATTTTACATTTATTATTGTAGCATCAGTTCCAAAAATGTCAAACTCTTTTTACATTGTAAATTATTTGTATATAAAAATCGCTATAGAAGAGTGGATATCTTTAAATGGATTTTATAACACAATGTCATGTTATAAAGTGACTTAAATCAACTCCATTGGTAAAATGGAAGTAACAGGAATTTTCGTGTTTCACCAACTAAAAGTGAGGTGGGTTGTTTGGTTCTTCATAAAAAAACAGTTTCTTTTGTTGCTCTTTTCTTGCTGCTGTTAGTGATAAGCTCGAATTATGTGTTATATCATTCTTCTTTTGGACTTCACTCGTTGCCTGGTGATTTCAACGGAGTAGTAGTAGGTTCTATTATAGACTTAAGCCTTGTGGCTCCGCTCTTATTTCTAGCTTGGCAGCGTAAGTTCAGTCTAAAGTACTTTATTGTATTAATGGCCACAGGCCTTATTGCTGCGCGTTTTATCATTCCAAGTGAATACTTCGCTTCTTTTCAGTCGGTTATGTGGCTAGGAGTTGGCATAGAAGGACTACTTATTTTGTTTGAACTTTCACTGCTATTTATGCTAGTTAAAAACGTACCGCCTATTTTAAGAAGGATTAGATCAAGCTCTTTACCGCTTTTATTTTCCTTTTCGCATGCTATAAACGAAAAGTTTCCCAAACAACCGTTTATACACGTACTGTGTTCAGAAATGCTGATGTTTTATTATGCGTTTGGAACGTGGAAGAAGCAGCCGAGTACTGAAGGGAATACGTTTACTCTGTATAAACGCTCAAGTTTTATTACGTTTCAAATTATGATTATTCATGCGATTGTCATTGAAACATTAGGTCTTCATTGGCTGCTGCATAATACGTCTATAATTCTTTCAATCGTTTTACTGATCCTTAATATTTATAGCATTGTTTTCTTCATAGGAGATATTCAAGGATTAAGGCTTAACCCTTTACGAGTGGAAGATGATTGTATATACATTTCGTTTGGCTTAGCTAAGCGTATGGAAATCTCTTTTAAAGATATTGAAGAAATAGTAGAAGACACTCACATCCTCCAACAAAAAATCCCTAACACCACGATTGAATTTATCGCACGCGATTTTGAAAAAGTTTATCCTGATCTTTTACTAATACTAAAGTCTCCAATTGAAGCGACGCTTTTTATGGGAATCAAAAAGAAATATCAGCAGGTCGCCATTCGAGTAGATGATCCTCATGTGTTTAAAAAAATAGTTAAAGAGCGTTTGGAGAAAGCTCAGCGGGATGAGTTAATCTAGAGTTCTAGAAAGATAAGGCCTTATAGAGATATCTATAAGGTCTTTTTGCTAATGATTAGCTACCGGACATAAATAGTGAAGTGTTAGCTTTATTTTAGTAAAATGGAAGTAATAGGTAAAGTGGTAAAGGGGGATAGGATATGGGGATTTTTTTTAGAGGACAAGAGAAATATTTAAACTCTGTAGAATGGTTATCTAAAAACTCAATCCATTTAAGCGAACCGACTGAATGTACGCCTCAAGAGTTTGAATTTCTCCGTCATATCGTAAAAGATAAGCGAATTGTGTGGTTAGGGGAAAACGGCCATAACATAAGAGAACATAATATGATGAAGTCAAAAATAATAGAATTTCTACATAAAGAAATGGATTTTACCGTACTGGCATTTGAAAGCGGCTTAGCCGAATGCTTCAGCGCTAATGAGTTAAAGGAAGAGTTTACAGATGAAGACTTTTTAAAAAACGCGATTTATTCTTTATGGGCAACAAAAGAAAATCTGCCTTTGTTTCAGCTAATGAAAAAATCAGATTTAAGTTTAATAGGAATAGATATTAATCCTTCTTCTAATCCTGATCTTTTCGTAAAATTTGTTCAGCAGCTGAGTTCCGTAGTGTCTGAAGACGCGATAGAAAAGATAGAATACATTGAAGCAGGCGTGTATAAATGGTACTACCAACTAGGGCAATATAAAGCGAGAAGAAAAAAAGTTCCAGCAGAAATGCTACATGAGTTTGCAGAGTTTAAAGAAAAAGCAAGCGCAGTCATAGGAGATTTAGAAGCCTCTCTACATGAAGAATACGTTTTGCGTCTTGAAAATCACGAGCTTGTACGTCAGTTTAAAATAATCCTTCGCTGCCTGCAAAATCGCTTGTATTTTATAAACCATTTTCATAACAACTACCGAACATATAAAAAAGTAAGAGAAAAACGAATGAAGGAAAATTTAGAATGGATTTGTCAAGAACTGTATCCTAATGAAAAGATTATTATCTGGGCACATAACCTTCATATTTTTAAACAATACAAAACGTTTACAGGGTTTGAACCATTAGGAGCAATTGTCTCTAATAAAATAAAAGAACAGTCTTATTACTTAGGCCTATTTATGTATGAAGGTGAAATACATACGGACACGGGACAGCCATATAAAATGGAGAAGCCGCCTAAAAAAAGTCTAGAGGACTATATGCATCAAGTGCAGTCACCGGCTTTATTTACGGATTTTTCACAGCTTGAAAAAAACTCAGGCAACAAGTGGATATTCACTAAAACCATCTTTTTAGAAAGTGGTACCATGCCAACTTTATTTGTACCGCGTGACCAGCTAGATGGTGCTTTACTTGTTGAGTCTGTTTCTCCGCCCGAGTATCTTAAACGCAAAAAAAATAAATAAGAAAACGTAATGAACAAAGAGGTCATGCACATTGAAAATCTATAAATTCAGCAAAGAACATGGCAAAAAAGTAGAAAGATATCAGTCGCATTTAGCCACTTACGTAAAAATGGCACAAACAAAGGAAGCAGCTACCATTGGCTGTATGTATATAGAGGGAGAAGGAACAGTAGGGTATCACGAAGCGCCTATCGCTCAGCTGTTTATCGTAGTCGAAGGTGAAGGGTGGGTAACAGGAGAGGATCAAAGACGAATTCCGATTAAACGTGGAGAAGCGGCACTGTGGGAAAAAGGAGAATGGCATACTTCGGGAAGTGCAGAAGGCATGACGGCGATTGTCATTCAATCGGAGGTTTTACACCCCGAAGAATTTATGGAGGCGAAAGAGCATGCTTAGATAGAGTTATCCAAGCATGCTCTCTTTTATAGGACTTTAAATTTTTTAAGCGCAAACTCAATTCCGTCTTCACCGGATTTCTTCGTAACAAAATCAGCGGCGCTTTTTAACGTATCAGATCCGTTGCCCATCGCAATTCCAAGGCCGGCTAATTCTATCATATCAATATCATTTTCTCCGTCGCCAAATGCGATGGCCTCAGATTGATGGATGTTAAAATAATGTAAAACCTTCAGGATAGCTACCGATTTTGTGATTTCTTCTTGAAGAACACTTACGACAAAAGGGTGCCACCTTTTAAACAGTAAATGAGGAAATCGCTGTGCATAATGCTCTGCGGTTTTGTCATCGGCATACAAGCACATTAAATAAATGTCTTCATCATAAATACGCTTATTCATTTTAGGATAATCATTGAGAGATAACGTTTCCTTCAGTGCTTTTAAAATATTGTCATCTTTAATCCCGTTCATGCTGAGCTCTTTTGTGTAAAATGAAAGACCGTGATTTTCTGATGCTGCGTATTCAAAAACTTCGCGCGCAACGTGCTTATCCATGGACAGCTTATGAATAACTTTTTCATTGTGTACAGTAAACGCTCCGTTCGCGGTAATGAGCGTATCTATACCTAATTCTCTAATTTCTTCACAGAGAGATAAAGGCCTGCCTGTCGCGGCTACGACTTTTAATCCTTTAATTTTTAGGCTTTTTACAATCTCTCGAGTCTTAGCGGAGATCGTCCCTTTTTCGTGGTGCGTAAGGGTTCCATCTACGTCAAAGAATACAATTTTATAGCTCATCGTAATCTCCTTATTTAAACAGCTCGATCTTTTTTTACATTTACAAATAATAATGCACAAACTAAGATAGCTGCCGCATATAAAAACGCCGAAACAACTGGTTTATGTAAAAAAGCAGTATGGTTGTATGAAGAGTCATACAAATAAAGAGCGGCTAAAAATAGAAAAGGCAGTAGTTTTTTCATGCTGTCACCTCCTGGTTTTATTATACATATTTTCCTTGGATTTGTATGTAATCTTAGTGAGAGCGATAGAATAATAGTATTTTACATAAGCAAAGAGAAAGAGAAGTGACGAGTATGACTGTACATCACTATATAGGTTCTCCTTATGAATTACCGACAGGAAGCTTTGGCATAAAAGAAAAGTTGGTGACTTTATCCGAAGTTTCTTCTTTTAATCGAAATCCAAAGAAAGAAAAGCTGATTACAATCTATGAAAAAGAAGAAGATGCGTACGGTATTAGTATCAATTACTTAACCGACGGGTACAGCGATATAAAGCATGTATTCACCTTATCATATATCTACGAATTATCTTGCGATGTGCACCCTAAATCCATGAGAGAGCTTTTTACATATATTGAAGAACACCTTATAGAAGGCTGTCATATCGAATTATATTCTTGCTTGGACGGTGATGAAGCGGAAGAAAAAGATTCAAGTCTAGATACGAGTATTAACTTAAAAACCTTGTATTTTGGAAAGCATTACAAATTAGACAAGAAGAAGTACATCTATGAATTAGGGGAAGTGTTTACATTTGAAGACAAACAATTTGTAGTGGTGGTTAAGTGAGTTGGTTAGCCTATAACTTCTGGTTAAGAGTTATAGGTTAACCGCATTGATATTTACAAAAAAGGCTTAATATACGGAAGACTTAAACCAAAATAAATAACAAACGACATCAGTAAGTAACAGCCAATAACACTTCTTCTAACGGGTTTAGAAGCTTTCTTCAACCAGCCCCAGTGCTTATCGTCATAGTCAAAAATAAAGTAATCCAAAATGACGGAAAACGTGATAATAGCAGCAATCATTAATAGGCCCATATGTATCCTCGCTTTCGATTTATGAAATTATTCCTATTTATAATAATATACCTTATTATTCCATTCATTACAAAGTGATACTTCTATAAATGGTTTATTGATA
>Ga0102589_1003019_pt1 | contig 18101 bp, 19 predicted proteins | sample AraplaMF_Col_mLB_FD_76858 | JGI IMG/M metagenome (GOLD analysis project Ga0102589, IMG submission 76858) | Arabidopsis root microbial communities from the University of North Carolina, USA - plate scrape MF_Col_mLB | ecosystem: Host-associated > Plants > Roots > Endosphere | place: USA... | reverse complement strand
TGGGGAGAATGATCTCATGACACAGATCCGTGAAACCGAACGCCGCGGCCGCACCCTGCGTGGCCGTCCCTACAGTCTGAGCGAATTTGCGGAAAAATATGGCCTGGAAGATGACCAGGCCGAAGACCTCTTTTCGCGCTTCGGCCCGTCTTCGATCGAACTCGATCTGCTGATGGCCGCCAAGCGCCGCCCCCCGATCGGGTTGGAACAGGTCCTGCTCTGAAAGGGCCTCCGTTCGGCCGACCATCCGGTTTGTGACGCAAGGGACGGGCAATGAGCAGCACGGTGACAGTTGCGAAGAAAGGCAAGACAAATCCGGCTCTGATGAAGGCGCGGGCCGTTCCGCAGCTGATCGATCCGGATGCGGAACCCTTCGTCGCCGACGCCGTGCGCGAACTCGTCGATTGCAAGATCCCCTTTCTGGTCGCCGGCACCTACGCGGTCTGCGCCTATACAGGCATCACCCGCCAGACGAAGGATTTCGACATCTTCTGCAAGGCGGGCGACTACGGCCGTATCCTTGGGCACTTCAAGGAAAAGGGCTATGCCGTCGAGGTCGAAGACGAGCGCTGGCTCGGCAAGGTCTTCAAGGGCAAGCATTTCTTTGACGTCATCTTCGCTTCGTCGAATGGCACGATGCCTGTCGGTGACGACTGGTTTCAGGATGCACGGCAGGTGGAGATGTGCGGCTGTTCGGTCTGGATCATCAGCCCAACCGAGCTTCTCTGGTCGAAGTTTTTCATCCAGCTGCGCCACCGCTACGACGGCGCCGATATTGCCCACGTGATCCTGCGCGCCCATGACAAGATCGATTGGCGAAAGCTGCTCGGTTACATGGAAGTCCATTGGGAAGTCCTGCTGATCGCCATCTTGAACTTCCGCTGGATCTACCCGACCGAGCGCGACAAGGTTCCGCAATGGCTGCTCGATGAGCTTCTGGAACGCCTGGCCGCCCAGCGCGAACTGCCATTGCCGCAAATGCGCATCTGCCGCGGCCGGATGTATTCGCGCGTCGATTTCGAAATAGACGTCAAGGAATGGGGCTTTGCGGATGTCGGCGGCGAGGGCCAGCCCCGTGGCGAATGGGAAGACCGGGATGGTTGAAAAGCAGCGAAAGGTCCGCGTCGCCGCCGTCGCCGACCTGCATGTGAAGGAGGACGGCGGCAAGTCCTACAAGGATCTCTTCGGCGAGATATCGGGCGTGGCCGACGTGCTGGTCATGGCCGGCGATCTGACCGATCTCGGCAAGCCCAAGGAAGCCGAGCTGCTGGCGGCCGACCTGCGCAGCTGCACCATCCCGGTCGTCGCCGTTCTCGGCAATCACGACCATGAGAGCGGCTCGGTCGATGACGTGACGCAGATTCTGACCGATGCGGGCGTCAAGCTTCTGAACGGCCAAGCGGCCGAGATTTCGGGTGTCGGCTTCGTCGGCGTCAAGGGCTTTGCCGGCGGGTTTGGTCGTCACATGCTCGGCTCCTTCGGCGAGAATGCGATCAAGGCGATGGTGGCCGAAAGCGTCGAGGAATCGATGCGGCTGGAAAACGCCATGCGCCAGGTTCGCGCCGAGAGATCCATGGTGATCCTGCACTATGCGCCGATCGCAGAAACCGTCGCCGGTGAACCACTGGAAATCTACCCTTTCCTCGGTTCCTCACGCCTGGCCGAAACCATCGATCGCTTCAAGGTCGATGCCGTCGTCCATGGCCATGCCCATCGCGGCACCTACGAGGGACGGACGCCGGGCGGCGCCCCGGTCTTCAACGTTGCCGCTCACATCGAGAAACCGACGGGCAAGGCATACGCACTTTTGGAGCTCTGAACCGTGAGCAGCCGTCAGGCCAGTTTCCGGAATCTGATGATCGCTTCGATGGCGGAAGCCGATTTCGCCACGCTGGAACCGCTGCTCGAGCGGGTGCACCTGCCGCTCGGCGAGGAAGTAGAAAAGCCAAGCAGACCCTTGGAATATGCCTATTTCCTGGAAAGCGGTCTGGCCTCGACGATCGCGTCTATGTCGCGCGGGCGAGATATCGAAGTCGGCGTCATCGGCTGGGAAGGCTTCGTCGGCTCCTCGCTGGTTCTCTGGGACGACGAGGGACCGTTCAGGACCTATATCCAGATTCCCGGCGAAGCATTCCGGGTGCCATCTGCGGCGCTGATGGAGCTGATGGATCACCGCCCACAGTTGCGCCGCCATCTCGCCCGTTTCACGCGGGTTCTCGGACTGCAGGTCGTCTCTACCGCCTGGACGAACGGACATACCGTCCTGGAGAACCGGCTCGCCCGCTGGCTGTTGATGGTTCACGACCGGATCGACGGGCAAAAACTGACGCTGACCCACGAGTTTCTGTCGATCATGCTTGGCGTGCGGCGCCCGGGTGTCACCGTTGCCCTGCATCTTCTGGAGGGGAAGGGTCTGATACGCTCGCACCGCTCGGAGATCACCATCATCGACCGGGAGGGCCTGAAGCGACAGGCAGATGGCAGCTACGGCCGTACCGAAGCCGAATACGAGCGGCTTCTGGGATGGAGGAGGCGCTAGATCAGGGCGATAGATATCCCCAGGCCGGATTCCAGAGATGCGGATCGCTGGTGACGACCGCCACCTCTGTCAGACCGTAGTGGTCGCAGACATCGTCGGCGCGCTCGATCGCAAGCGGCACGTCGGTCGGATAGAGATAGTTTCCACCATCCGTCAAAGTGTTTGCAGGCCACTCGACATCTGCGACAACCTCTCCATCGATTTCCCGCAACACGAGGCGTACGGCCGTTGCGGGGACGTCCTGCGCATGCGCATATCGCTTGAAAGTCCGCACGGCCACGGCAGCACTCCGCTTGCTTGCGATCCGAACGATAGCGACGGCAGGTTGTTCCATGACCCTCGCGTTCTTCTTTGTACGGTAAAAGACAGTCGGTTGTACTGCAATTTCAAGGCGGTAGGTTCCCTTTTATCGAGTCGGCAATCATCTCACCGGCCGTGGGGACGAGAATGCCGACTGAAGACAACCACTACCGCAATGAACTGCTGAAGAGCCTTGAACCCAGCGATCTGGCGCTTCTTTTTCCTCATCTTGAATTCGTCGACCTCGACATTCCCTACCAGATCGAAAAAGCCCATGCGCCGGTGGACTACGTGGTTTTCCTCGAATCCGGCCTCGCCTCGATCGTCGCGCGGCTTCCGGGTGGCCGCGACATAGAGGTCGGCATTGCCGGGCGCGAAGGCATGACGGGCGCCGTTGTCGTCCTCGGCGGCGAGCAGTCTCCGAACATGACCTTCATGCAGGTCTCCGGGACCGGGTACCGAATCGCGCCGGCTGCCTTGCAGGCCGCGATCGATACCAGCCCGACACTGCGCGCGAAATTGCTGGCCTATGTGCAGGCCTTCATCGCCCAGATGTCATCCACCGTTCTGGCCAACGGCCATTCCAAGCTGGAAGAACGCCTGGCACGCTGGCTGCTGATGGTTCACGACCGCATGGACGGCAATACCATCTCGCTGACCCACGAATTCCTGGCGATCATGCTGGGCGTGCGCCGCCCGGGCATCACCGTTGCGCTCCACATCCTCGAGGGCAAAGGGTTCGTGCGCGCCAACCGCGGCCAGATTACCATCTTGAACCGGCGTGGCCTGATCGAAGAGGCCAACGGCTCCTACGGCGCCGCGGAGCAGGAATATCAGCGGCTTCTCGGCGTCAGCATCTCCAAATCGGCCTAAACGCAACTAATCGCGTACGCTTCCGTACCCAGCGGCGGCGCACCGGGAACGCAGCCTGGCAAACGGCATTAACCTTCCACCAGAAGGAAACCGCCATGACCCAGATCGCCGTTGCCTCATCCCTCCATCAGGCCGAAATCGTCTCTCTTCTTCCCGCCCTCAAATCCTTCGCCCGCCGCTTCGAGCGCGGAGAGAATGATGCCGACGATCTCGTCCAGGAGACGCTGTCGCGGGCGCTCGGCCATATGGACCAGTTTCACGACGGCACAAGCCTCAAGTCCTGGCTCTTCACGATCATGCGCAACACCTATTGCAGCGCCTATCGCCGCCGCCGGCGGGAGCCCGTCGGCTCTGTGGATGATCTCAGCGAATACCAGCTGCCGGTGAAATCGACGCAGGACTGGACGATGCGGGCGCTCGATGTCCAGGCGGCGATCAGCAGACTGCGCAGCACCCACCGCGCTGCCCTGCTGCTCGTCGTTTCCGGCGCCAGTTACGAGGAAGCCGCCGCCGTCTGCAACTGCGAGGTCGGCACGATCAAGAGCCGCGTCAACCGCGCCCGCTGCCATCTCCTGGAAATGCTGGGCGAAACCGAATTCTCGGAAGCCACATCCATTCACTGAATTATTGCCGGGGCATCCATGCTCTGGCAGCACTCGCTGGCTGCCTGACAGGCAGCATTGACGCCAAATCCGCCGACCCCGCCTGCCAGCGCGGGGCGGCCGATCTTCATCACCCCAAGCCCGCCGCCTGACGCACGCGGCTGCGCGACAGCGGCAGATCGGTCAGGCGTTTGCCCGTGGCGTTGCGGATGGCGTTCGCGACGGCTGCCGAAGTCGGTCCCTGGGCCGCCTCGCCGGTACCGAGGAAGGGCTGGCCGGGCCGGTCGATCACATGCACCTCAACACTCTCGGGGACGCTCGCGAAACGCAGGATCGGATAGCTCGACCAGTCGGTGCTGGTGATCCGCGTCCGGTCGAAGGTCACCTGCTCATAGAGCGTCCAGCTGATCGACTGCAGGATGCCGCCTTCGGTCTGGTTGCGGATACCGTCCGGATTGACCGCCTGGCCACTGTCGATGGCGGCGACAGCGCGGATCACCTGGACCCGCCCCGTCTCCGGCTCGACGCGCGCTTCCAGCGCCAGCGCCAGATAGGCGGCGTGATTCTTGTAGCGCGCGAAGGCAAAGCCGCGGCCGTGGCCCTGCGGCACCTCCCCCTGCCCCCAGCCGAATTTCTCCGCCGCCATTTTCACAACGTCGCTGGCGCGGCTGTCCTCAAGGTGGCGCAGCCGGAACTCGACCGGATCGGCCTTAGCGGCGATCGCCAGCTCATCCATCGTGCTCTCGATCGAGAAGACATTGGCATAGGCGCCGAGCCCGCGCAGCGCCGAGACGCGGAGCGGCATATCCGGCAGGAAATGCCAGAGGATCTTCCGGTTCGGGATGGCATAGAGCGGATCGGCATTGCGGTCGCCGTTGCCGTTCGGATTGATCGAAAGCTTCGGCAGTTTCAGCGGCACAGCGTCCGCCTTTGTGCGCCCGGCAAGCAGCGATCCGGCGTCGCCGGGCCGCGTGCCATGCGAGTTGCTCCAGAGATCATAGGTCCAGTTGTCGATCTTGCCGGATGCATCGAGCGAGGCCCTGACCTTGGTGACCATGCCGGGACCATAGGGCTCCCAGCCATGCTCCTGCTCGCGCATCCACTGGACGCGGACCGGACGGCCGGGGACTTTCATGGCGATCAGCGCCGCATCCGCCGCCGCATCATCGGCGCCGTTGTGGCCATAGCAACCGGAACCCTCCATATGGATGACCCGCACCTTGTCCTCCGGCAGGCCGATCATCTCGGCGATCGCCGTGCGATCCGGAAAGACACCCTGCGTGTGCGACCAGACATCGATCGTACCGTCCTGCTTCAGATGCGCCACGCCGCAGGATGGGCCGATCGAGCCATGCATGTGATAGGGCCGCGTGAAGGTCGCCTCGTAGGTGGCGCCGTTGGGAAAAGCGGGAGCACCCGATTCCGCGACGGTGCCGACCTCCTTCTCCATGCCGACAAGAACGGTATAGAGATCAGCCTGATCCGGCAGCGTCGCAGGCTCATCCCAGCGTGCCGCCTTTTCGAGCGCGTGCATCGCCTTGACGGCATGCCATTCGCGATCGGCGACGACGGCCAGGAAATTGCCGTCGCGGATTACCGAGACAACGCCTGGAAGAGCTTCGATCGGCGTTGCGTCGAGCTCCCTCAGCGTCGCGCTATAGCTCGGCGGGCGGATGACGCGGGCATGCACCATGCCTTCCAGCTTCAGATCCTGGACATAGGCAACCCCGCCGGTGACCTTCCCGGGAATATCGACGCGCTGCACGTCCCGGCCGATGACGCGCAGCATATCCGGCGCCTTCAGCCTCGATTTCGGCTGCGCTTCGACATGCAGAAACTGACCGGCGACGAGCTCGCCATAGGTCGCCGATTTCCCATCTGGACCGGTGACCGATTTCTTGTCCGCCTTCAGCTGTTCGGGCGGCACCGCGAAGCGGCGCGCCGCTTCGGCGACCAGCATCTCGCGCACCTGCGCCGCCGCGTTGCGGATCGCCGTGCCGCTGTTCTGCATCGACTGGCTGCCGGCCGTGAAACCTTCATCCGGCGTGCGGCCGGTATCGGCTGTCACCAGCGTGATGTCGCCGGGCTCGACCTCCAGTTCTTCCGCCGCGACCTGGATCAAAGGCGTGCGAATGCCCTGCCCCAGCTCCGCCTTGCCGGTGAAAACCGTGATCTTTCCATCGGCATCGATCCTGATCCAGCTGTCGAGATAGCGGTCGTCGTCGAGGCTGCCCGGCAGCTTCGGCTTGTCGGGTGCGGCTGCGGGCGCATCCTGCGCAAAAGCCCGGACAACGGAGAAGCTGACGACGAGCGCGCCGGTTCCGGCAAGCAACCCGCGGCGGGTGATTTCGTCCCTGGTGAGAATGTCCATCAGCCGGCACTCCTGTTTGCGGCCGGCAATTCGGCGGCCTCCATGAGCTCGCTCGCACGCCGGATGGCGGCGAGAATGCGCATATGCGTGCCGCATCGACAGAGATTGGTGCGCAGCGCGTTGCGGATCTCGTCGTCGCTCGGCTTGGCGTTCTGCTTCAGGAGTGCCGCAGCGCTCATCATCATCCCGGCGATACAGTAGCCGCATTGCGCCGACTGCTTTTCGATGAAGGCGGCCTGCAGCGGTCCGGGCTTATCGATCGTCCCGAGACCCTCGACGGTGACGATCTCCTTGCCCTCGACCGCGATCAGCGGCGTCACGCAGGAAAGCACCGCCTGTCCATCGACCATGACGGTGCAGGCGCCGCACTGGCCGAGACCGCAGCCGAACTTGGCGGCATTGAGCTCGAGATCATTTCTGAGAACATAGAGCAGCGGCGTATCCGGCTCGCTGTCGATCTGATGGCTCTGTCCATTCACATTGAGTGTCGTCATTGCGCTGCCTTTGCGCCGACATTGGACGGCGCCCTTTCAATGCCTTCGGAAGGACGGACGGCGACGAAATAATCGCCGGATCGGGTGCGGCTCACCTGTTGCGGCAGATCGGCCCAGGCCGGTTTGCCATCGGCGAAGCGCTGGCGGAGATAGCCGAGCAGATCGGCAACCTGCTGGTCGTTCAATGCACCGCCAAAGGCAGGCATGACCGCGCTTGCCTGACCATCGGCCGGCGGCAGGCCGAACAGGGTGACGTTGATGATGTTCTGCGGGTTCGGCGCGTTGACTGCGGTGCTGAGATGGAAATTCATGCCGCCGAAGGGCGGCTTCTTGCCCGCCTCGTGACAGCTGGCGCAGGCAGCCGTGTAGATCTGCGCGCCGGGATGTGAAGCGAGATTGCCGGATGGTTCGGCGTCGACGGCTGCCGTCACGATGCCGTCGGCTTCCGAACCGAACTGCTTCTTCAGCTCCTCGCCCTTGGCGGCGCGATCGGCGGACGGCTCGCCCATGCCGGACGCAACATAAGTGGCGATCGCCTCGACATCGGCATCTGGAAGCGCTGCGAGATTGCCGGTGACCTCCGCCATCGGGCCGCGCGAGACGCCGTGCAATTCGTGATAGCCGTGGCGCAGATAGAAGGCGATCGCATCCTTGTCCCAGGGGATCGGCGCGCGGCTATCGGCATTGATCGCATAGGCCTGCCAACCCTCGGCCTCGCCGCCGGCGAAATGCTTCGCCTTGTCTTCAGCGCCGAGCGAATTGCGCGGCGTATGGCAGGCGCCGCAATGGCCGAGACCTTCGGCAAGATAGGCGCCGCGGTTCCACTCATCGCTCTGTTGCGGATCGGGGGTGAAGGCGCCGTCATCGAAGAACAGCAGCTTCCAGCCAGCGAGGATCGGGCGGACATCGAGCGGGAAAGGCAGTTCGTTCTTCGGCGCCGTCGCCTTCACCGGCGTGCGCGTCATCAGATAGGCATAGAGCGCCTTGTTGTCCGCATCGGTGACCCGGGTGAAATGATCATAGGGGAAAGCCGGATAGAGGTGTTCCCCCTGCCGGTCGACACCATGGCGCATGGCGCGCTGGAAGGCCGCCTCGTTCCAGAGACCGATGCCGGTCTCTTCATCCGGGGTGATATTCGTCGAATAGATCGTCCCGAAAGGCGTCGGCAGCTTCAGCCCCCCGGAAAACGCCTGCTTCCCGGGAACCGTATGACAGGCAATACAGTTTCCGACCGCCGCAAGGCTGGCGCCATGGGCGACCAAGGCGGGATCGAACGGCTGCCGGTCGGCGACTTTCTGCGGCGCGATCTCCGAATTCCAGGCGAGGAAGAAGAAGGCGAGGCCGAGAATGATGAAAAGCGTGATGATCGTAGAGAGAACGCGAATGGCTCGCATTGCGGATCAGGCCCTCCCAGCCGCGCAAACCGATCCGGTCAAACGCGGAGGAAGAATTAAAGTTCCCGCAATATGAGAATTTTTATGCGCGCTTGATGGCCTTGCGCGCCGGCTTCTGTTCCGGCCGGACCACACGCAGAGCATCATTTTCGGCAGCGCGCATCAGCCGGCCGGTGCGGCGCAGCATCTCGATCAGCTCGTTTCCATCCGCCGAGGCGCGTGTTCTTTCCAGCTGCTCGTATTCGGCGGCGGCCTGCTGCCAGTGAGCGCCGCCGCGATCATGCGGGCGGCCCTCTTCTTCCCAGATGGAATAGGCGCGCTGATTGATCCAATCGTCTTTGCTACGGCTCATGGTATCCAACTGAAATATGTAATTTAATCTACAGAGGAGACTGCCAGAGCAGACTTACGGAGTCGTTACTTGCGCATGTAAAATCCGAGCAAGAATTGTTTGTCGCGGGGCCTTAGTTTTTACGCTCGGCAAGCTCGATGATGATGCCGTCGGGATCGCGCACGAAGGCCACCTTGTGCAGCACTTCGGGATTGTAGGTGAAGCGCGGCCGCTCCTTGAGATCGACGCCGGCCGCCTCGAGTTTGGCAAAGGTTTCATCGACGCTTGCGTAAAGGAAAGTCAGATGCCGGAGCCCGGCGGTATCGTCTGGCACATCGACGGCCCGCTTGGCGCCATTCACCGGCGCGATGATCTCCAGCATGCCGCCGCCGGCATCGAGAAAGGCGAGATCCGAGCCGTCATCGGTCTTTTTCCGGAGATGCAGCGTCAGGCCGAGAAGATCGCAATAGAATGCAACGGCCTGGTCCATATTGCTGACGGTCATGCCGACATGTTCGAAGGATTTCAGCATTGCGAACGGGGCCTCCTCTCCCCGGGTACATGTTTGAAAGCCGGTGCCGACCCTAGCCGCTGAGAGCTCTGCCGCAAGTCCGAAATCTAGCCTTTCAACCAAACGTGCAGTCTGTTTTTCCGGCAACCGGCCTTGCCGCCGCGGAGCGAATGTGATCGATTTCCGGCGCTGCTGGAGGGCGGCAATCAGATGATAAAATGAGCGATCGCTCATCAGCATTGGAGGGCTCATCATGTCTCAGCTTCTCGACGCCGCCGCCTCGGCCGGTCTCTTCGTCGGCCGCGTCTGGAACCCCAAGGTTTCAGGCCCGTCGATCGTCACCATCCGCGACGGACAGCTGATCGACATCACCTCCAAGGATGCACCGACGCTGAGCGCGCTTCTCGAGCGGGACGATCCGGCCGCCTTCGTGCGCGCCGCGAAAGGCGAAGCCATCGGTACGCTCGACGATGTTTCCAAGAACAGCAACGGCAAGCCGGATGCAGCCAAACCCTATCTTCTGGCGCCCGCAGACCTGCAGGCGATCAAAGCCTGCGGCGTCACCTTCGCGCAGTCGATGATCGAGCGCGTCATCGAGGAAAAGGCGGCCGGCAATCCCGACCGCGCCGCCTCGATCCGCGACCGCGTCGGCGCGCTGATCGGCGGCAGCCTTGCCAATATCAAGGCCGGCTCGCCGGAAGCCGCCAAGGTCAAGCAGGCGCTGATCGAAGAGGGCATGTGGTCGCAATATCTGGAAGTCGGTATCGGCCCGGATGCCGAGGTCTTCACCAAGTCGCCGGTCCTGTCCTCGGTCGGCTGGGGTGCGGATGTCGGCCTGCACCCGATCTCCACCTGGAACAATCCGGAGCCGGAAATCGTGCTCGCGGTCAACAGCCGCGGCGAGATCAAGGGCGCGACGCTCGGCAACGACGTCAATCTGCGCGATGTCGAAGGCCGCTCGGCGCTGCTGCTCGGCAAGGCGAAGGACAACAACGCCTCCTGCTCGATCGGCCCGTTCTTCCGCCTGTTCGACCAGAGCTTCACGCTGGATGACGTGCGCAAGGCCGAGCTCGACCTCAAGGTAACCGGCGAGGACGGCTTTGTGCTGCATGGCAAGAGCTCGATGTCGAAGATCAGCCGCGACCCGGCCGATCTCGTCAAGCAGACCTGCGGCGCCCATCACCAGTATCCTGACGGCTTCATGCTGTTCCTCGGCACGCTGTTTGCGCCAACGCAGGATCGCGATGCCAAGAACCAGGGCTTTACCCACAAGGTCGGTGATATCGTCGAGATTTCCTCGGCGGGACTTGGGACGCTGGCCAATACCGTGCGCCTCTCCACCGAATGCCCGCCCTGGACCTTCGGCATCTCGGCGCTGATGGGCAATCTCGCAAAGCGCGGTCTCCTCTGACCGCCGATTGCCCTGCGCCGGAAAATCGGGTTAGAACCGTGCCATGAACGACAACGTCATCAAATTCAAAAAGCCGAACAAGCCGAAGCCCCCGCGCCAGATCAACCCGGCGCTGCGCAAGCTGATCGTGGTGCTGACCATCGTGGTCCTCTTCGCCATCGCCTGGGCCTATTTCAACTATTTCGGCGCCCAGCCGGGCGTTTGAGATTCACGGGCGCGGCCAGGCCATCATCGCGACATCGATCATATGATGGAGCGCGCTGCTGTCTGCGCCGGCATTCGGGAAATTCAGCACTGCCTGCAGCACGCCGAGATAGTACCAGGCGAGCGCCTCCACATCCGCATCCCGACTGAGCTCGCCCGCGGCAATCGCCTGGCGCAGTAGCGCAGCGAAGATCCGCCGCTGATCGGCCGCCGCCTGCAGGGCCGCCGCCTGCCCTTCTGCGCTCAACTCACCCTTTTCCACGCAGCTTCGGGCAATCAGGCAGCCGGCCGGACGGCCCATCGGCTGTTCCGGCACGAAGCCGCGCAGGATCGCCTCGACGGCGCCGCGTGCGGAGGGCGCCTCGGCGCTGTTCATGCGCGCAAGCACGCGCCGCGTATAGGCCGCCAGCGCCTCGCGAAACAGTCCGTCCTTGTCGCCGAAGCGTTGATAGATGCTTGAGCGCGAAAGGCCGGTCGCCTCCGTCAGGTCGCTGATCGAGGCGGCCGCATAGCCCTGGCGCCAGAAGACGATCAGGGCGGCATCGATAACGGCAGCCTCGTCGAATTGCGGTTTTCCGCTCATGCATCCTCGCTTGACATCTTGGAACGATCGGTCCAACAATAATGGAACAGTCGTTCCAAGATACATAGGTTGCGCCCCCATGCCAAACGAATCTTTGCAATCCGCTTCGACCAGCCGCATCGCAATCGCCGGTTCCACCGGCCGCGTCGGCGCCGAACTTACCCGGCTTCTGACCGCTGATCCTATCACGCCGGTGGCGCTGACCCGCCGGCCCGACGCCACCGGCATAGCCGAAGGCGCGGAGATCGCCGTCGTCGATTTCGACCGGCCGGAGACTTTGGCGTCAGCGCTTTCGGGTGCGGACCGTCTGTTTCTCTCGCATGGCACCTCCCCGCGGCAGGTGACCAACGAGATCGCATTGATCGATGCCGCCGTTAGCGCCGGGGTGCGCCATATCGTCAAGCTCTCGGCACTCGGCCCGGCAACCCGGCTCAACCCCTTCGCCTGGCACATGGAGATCGAGGCGCATCTCGCGCGCCAGCCGGTCGCCTCCACCGTGCTGCGGCCATCCGCCTTTCCCGATATCCTGAAACGGTCGGCGGCCGAGATCGCTACCGGACAATGGGCGGGCGCGGCCGGAAACGGCCGGGTGAATTTCATCGACACCGCCGACATTGCAAGAGCGGCACGCGCCGCCCTGATGGAAGAAGTCTGGCCGTGGTCGCAGCGCGCCTATCACCTGACGGGTTCGCGCGCCTGGACGATGGCGGAAGTCGCCGCCGAGCTTTCCACCCAGCTCGGACGGCCAGTTACTTACGGACATCGCTCGCCGGAAGAACAGCATGCGGCACTGTTGGCAGGCGGTCTGCCGCCCTTCGTCGCCGAACTGCTGCTCGGTCTCGACCAGGTCTTCCGCGAATCCGTCCTCGGCGAGACGACCTCGACCGTCGAGGCGCTGACCGGCACGCCGCCGAAGAGCCTGCCGCAATGGCTGAAGGAAAACCTCGCCGCCTTCCGCTGAGCTGCGCTCGACGAGGCTTAAGCCGGCTGCAGATCGCAGCCGGCTGCTGGTTACCAATTGAAGGTCAGCTTGCCCATCACCGTGCGCCCGTCGCCATAGGTACAGCCGAACGAGCTACAGCTGGCGATATAGTCCTTGTCGGCAAGGTTGCGGAAATTGAGCGAGGCGGTGACGCCTTCCTTCTTGTAGGTCAGCGCCGCATCGAAGAGGGTGACGGCGTCGAGGTCGTAGACGTTCGCGGCGTCGCCATAGCGCTGACCGACATAGCGAACGCCACCGCCAACACCGAAGCCTTCCAGGGCGCTGCCCTCTTTGAAGCTGTAATCCAGCCACAGGCTCGCAGCGTTCAGCGGCACGTTATCAAGACGGTTGCCAGCCGTCGAACCGCCAACGATTTCGCTGTCCGTATAACTATATGCCGCCCGCAGGTTCAGCCCGTCCATCAAGCTCGCAACACCCTCGAGTTCGAGACCCTGGACATGAACTTCGCCAATCTGCTGCGTCTTGCTTCCCGCCGGCGTTAAGACCGTCGTCGAGACGTTCTTTTGGCGGAGATCGTAGACTGCCGCAGAGAAGAAGCCGTCCCAGCCTTCCGGCTGATACTTGACGCCGATCTCGACCTGCTTGCCCTCAGTCGGAACCGGGTTCGCCAAGCTGGTGGACGGCGCGACCGGTTCGAACGACGTGCTGTAGCTGATGTAAGGCGCAATGCCGTTGTCGAACACATATCCCAAGCCGACCCGGCCGGTTAGCTTGTGATCGTCCTGATCAAGCGATCGAGGGTTCGGCGATGTCGGCGTGGGAACCACGCCCGGCAGGCCATTGAAGGACGTTCCATCGGTGCTCGCCCAATCCTGACGCAGCCCGAAGGTTGCCCGCCAGTTGTTGTAGGCAAGTTCGTCCTGAATGTAGATGCCGATCTGGGACAGGTCGCTGTTGACTAGCGTGTTGGTGGTCGGAGAGATCAGGCTGATCGGCCCGCCATAGACGGGATTTAGGATATCGAGCGGCGTTGCCTGGAAGAACCGGGTATGCACATTGTTGCTGAAATAGCGGTAGTCGAGACCGACAAGCAGCTTGTGCTCGACATCTCCGGTCTCGAACTCGCCGAGCAGGTTGTTGTCGACGTTGAACGTGTTCAGCAACTCATCCTGGAATGTCGCGTTGCGCCGGATGGAATGGCCGTCCGCACCGACGCCGCCATTTGTCGAAGACATGCCCAGCGCCTGATAGTTCCAGTCGAAATTCGAGTAGCGAAGGTTCTGGCGGAAGGTCCAGGTGTCGTTCAGGCGGTGCTCGAATTCATAACCGAGATTGGTCAGCGTCCGGTTGGAATGATCGAAACTCTTGTCGCCGACATAGAAGTCGCGGCCGAGCGTATCGGCGAAGAGCGCCGGGACGCCGGACGGCGTGCTTGGATTGTCGTGCTGCACGCTCGTCAGGATCGTCAGCTTGGTGTCTTCGTCGGGCTGCCAGGTGAAAGCGGGGGCGATGAAATAGCGGTCGTTGTCGAGCTCGTCGACCTGGGCGCTTGCGGTGCGGGCGAGACCCGTGACGCGATAGGCGAAGTCCGAGCCGTCGGTGACCGGGCCACCGACGTCGAAATAGGTGCCGTAGGTATCGTAGCTGCCGAACTGCAGGCCGACCTCGCCGAAGCTGTCGAAGGTCGGGCGCTTGCTGATCAGGTTGATGATGCCGCCCGGATTACCCTGGCCGAACATCACGGAGGCCGGGCCGCGCAGCACTTCGATGCGCTCCAGCTGGTAGGGATCGATCGCCGGCGCGCCGGCCGTGCGCATCAGTCTCAGACCATTCAAATATTGCGACTGGCGGCCATCGAAGCCACGGATGCGCGGCGCATCGAAGCGCGGATCCGAGCCGCCCGGCTGGCTGACGACGCCGGGGGTATAGTCGAGCGCCTGGCCGACAGTCTGGGCGTTCTGCGCCTTCAGCTGATCGGCCGTGATCACCGAGATCGACTGCTGCGTTTCAAGGATCGGCGTGCCCGTCTTGGTGGCTGTCGAGCTGGTCTTGGCGACGAAGCCCTTCACCGGCGCCTTCGGATCTTCTTTGGTCTGACCCTGCACGGTGATCGGCGCAAGCTCGGTGGCCTCCTGTGCAAAGGCCGCGGCCGGAAGAAGCGCTGCTGCGCAAACGGTGGACAGCAGGACGAGCGAAACATTCTTCAGGCGCACGGCAACCTCATGGAGACCCGGACGGGGCGATCCGTCTCAAAACTTGACAATTTTAGTCACGTTACTAGACGGATTCATTTCGATGATCCAATAAGGTCGTCAGCGTTTTTCAGAAGCGCGGATTATGAAAAGAGGTGGCATTTGGTCAGTAGCGCAGCTCTCGAGCTCAGGCATCTGAGATATTTCGTGGCCCTCGCCGAGGAGCAGAATTTCGAGCGTGCCGCGGCGCGGCTCGGGATTGCGCAGCCGGGTCTCAGCCAGCAGATCATCAAGCTCGAGGCGTTGTTAGGCGTATCGCTTCTGGATCGCAGTCGCCGCTCGCTGCGCCTGACCCGGCCGGGACTGGAGCTTGCCGAGCAGGGCCGGCGTGTTCTCGGGCTTGCGGAAAGCGCCGTCGAGGCTGTCCACCGGGCGGCGAAGGGCGATCTGGAGCGCGTCGCCGTCGGCTATGTCGCCTCGGCGGCCTATTCCGGCGTGCTCGGCGATGCGCTGTCGAAATTCAAGGCGTCGCGGCCTGGCGTCGAGTTTCAGCTGATCGAGATCGAGATGCGCCAGCAGCTGGAAAAGATCGCCGACAAGACGCTCGATCTCGGCTTCATCCGCCCACCGATTGCGCTGCCAGCGGGGCTGGCGGCCGAGATCGCCATGCGCGAGGAATTCGTGGTGGCGCTGCCGGCGAACCACGCTCACGCGGCATCGCCGTCCGTCACGCTGAAATCCTTGGCCGGCGAAGTCTTCATCACGCCGCGCCAGCCGCCCGATGTCGGCTTTCACCGCAATACGATCGCCGCCTGCCGGGAAGCGGGCTTCGAGCCGGATATCAACAGCTCCGGCCGCGACTTCATCACCATCGCCAGCATGGTGGTGCTCGGCACCGGCGTGGCGCTGGTGCCCCGCTCATTCCAGTGCGTGCAGCTGCCGGGAATTGCCTATACCAGGCTGAAGGGCTGCTCGGTCACCTCGGATCTGGCGATCGCCTACCGAAAGGTCGAGCCTTCGCCGATCATCAAGAGCTTTATCGCCCATTTCAAGAAGAGCCTGTCGCGCGACGAGGACAGCTTCTGAGACGGATCACGTATTGCGCCTGATCCCCTGCAGCAGATCGAGCACCGAATTTGCGGCATCGAGCACATTGGTGCCGGGGCCGAAAACGGCGGCAACGCCGTGGTCGGTCAAGAACTGATAGTCCTGGCGCGGAATGACGCCGCCGCAGACGACGATGACATCGCCGCCGCCCCTGGCCTTCAGCGCGTCGACCAGCTGCGGCAGCAGCGTCTTGTGGCCGGCAGCCAGCGACGAGACGCCGATGACATTGACCTTCTCGCTCAGCGCCATGCCGGCCGCCTCATCAGGCGTCTGGAAGAGCGGACCGGCCAGCACATCGAAGCCGACATCGCCGAAGGCCGAGGCGATCACCTTGGCACCGCGGTCGTGTCCATCCTGGCCGAGCTTGGCGACCATGATCTTCGGCTTGCGGCCAAGGCTGGCGCTGATATCCGCCATGCGGGCCTTCAGGATTTCGAGTTCCGGCTGGTCGCGATAGGCTTCGCCATAGACATCCTTGATCACCTCAGGCACCGCTCCATGGTCGCCGAAGATCTGTCGCATCGCATCCGATATCTCGCCGACAGTGGCCCGCGCCCGCGCCGCCTCGACGGCAGCTGCAAGCAGGTTGCCCTGTCCGCTGCGGGCGACCTCTGAGAGCGCTTCCAGCGTCTCACGCACCTTGCCGCTGTCACGGCGGCGGCGGGTATCCTCGATCCGCTTGACCTGCGCGGCGCGCACGGCGGCATTGTCGATCGCCAGGATTTCCAGCTCTTCCTCGGTTTCCAGCCGGTACTTGTTGACGCCGACGATCACCTCGTCGCCCTTGTCGACAGCCGCCTGGCGGCGCGTCGCGGCTTCCTCGATCAACCGTTTCGGCAGGCCTTCATTGACGGCCTTCGTCATGCCGCCGAGCGCCTCGACCTCCTCGATCAGCGCCCAGGCCTTGTCGGCAAGTTCCTTGGTCAGGCTCTCGACATAATAGGAGCCTGCGAGCGGATCGACGACCTTGGTGACGCCGGTCTCGTGCTGCAGGATCAGCTGCGTGTTGCGGGCGATGCGGGCGGAGAATTCCGTCGGCAGCGCGATCGCCTCGTCGAAGGAATTGGTGTGCAGCGACTGCGTGCCGCCAAGCACCGCCGACATCGCCTCGAATGCGGTTCTGACGATATTATTGTAAGGATCCTGCTCCTGCAGCGAGACGCCTGACGTCTGGCAGTGCGTGCGCAGCATCAGCGACGACGCCTTCTTCGGCTCGAACTCCTCCATGATCTTCGTCCAGAGCAGACGGGCGGCACGCAGCTTCGCGGCCTCCATGAAGAAGTTCATGCCGATCGCGAAGAAGAAGGAGAGGCGCCCGGCGAAGTCGTCGACATTCAGGCCTTTGGCGATCGCCGCCCGTACATATTCGCGGCCATCGGCCAGCGTGAAGGCGAGCTCCTGCACCAGCGTCGCGCCAGCCTCCTGCATGTGATAGCCGGAGATCGAGATCGAGTTGAACTTCGGCATCTCCCTGGCCGTATATTCGATGATATCGGCGACGATCCGCATCGAGGGTTCCGGCGGATAGATGTAGGTGTTGCGGACCATGAACTCCTTGAGGATGTCGTTCTGGATGGTCCCAGAGAGATCGGCGCGCGACACGCCCTGCTCTTCGCCGGCAACGATGAAGGAGGCGAGGATCGGGATGACGGCACCGTTCATCGTCATCGACACCGAGATCTTTTCGAGCGGGATGCCGTCGAACAGGATCTTCATGTCCTCGACGCTGTCGATCGCCACGCCGGCCTTGCCGACATCGCCTTCGACCCGCGGATGGTCGCTGTCATAGCCGCGATGGGTGGCGAGATCGAAGGCGACGGACACGCCCTGCTGACCGGCGGCGAGCGCCTTGCGGTAGAAGGCGTTGGAGGCTTCGGCGGTCGAGAACCCGGCATACTGGCGGATGGTCCAGGGGCGCCCGGCATACATCGTGGCGCGCGGTCCGCGGGTGAAGGGCGCAAGGCCCGGCATGCTGTCCAGATGATCGGCAGAGGCGAGATCGTCGGCGGTATAGAGCGGCTTGACGTCGATGCCCTCGGGCGTCTTCCAGACGAGCGTCTCAGGCGAGGCTTTCAGTTCCTTCTCGGCCAAAGCCTGCCAATCGCCAACCGTCTTCTTCGTCATGTCATCCTCCGGCATGTCATTGCGCCGCACGCTATCACCTGGAACGCATGCGGCGCGATAGGGCCTTAGGATAATTTACGCCGGGCTCTGCGTCACGCGCGAGCGTGCCGGGTCATGCGTGG
>Ga0102589_1003017_pt1 | contig 18105 bp, 18 predicted proteins | sample AraplaMF_Col_mLB_FD_76858 | JGI IMG/M metagenome (GOLD analysis project Ga0102589, IMG submission 76858) | Arabidopsis root microbial communities from the University of North Carolina, USA - plate scrape MF_Col_mLB | ecosystem: Host-associated > Plants > Roots > Endosphere | place: USA... | reverse complement strand
CTGGTTTGGGACCAGGGGGTCGCAGGTTCAAATCCTGTCTTCCCGACCATTAAAACATGGGGCCTTAGCTCAGCTGGGAGAGCGCCTGCCTTGCACGCAGGAGGTCAGCGGTTCGATCCCGCTAGGCTCCACTTATAAAAACTTAAATAATTATTATGGCGGTGTAGCTCAGCTGGCTAGAGCGTACGGTTCATACCCGTGAGGTCGGGGGTTCGACTCCCTCCGCCGCTACTTATTAAGGACCTTTAGCTCAGCTGGTTAGAGCAGACGGCTCATAACCGTCCGGTCGTAGGTTCGAGTCCTACAAGGTCCACCACTAAATATGGAGTAATACCCAAGTCTGGCTGAAGGGATCGGTCTTGAAAACCGACAGGGGTGTAACAGCCCGCGGGGGTTCGAATCCCTCTTACTCCTCCATTTATTTTATTAAGTAAATATTTATGGATATAAAATAAATAGTATCCTATTATCGCGGGGTGGAGCACGAACGAATATGCTTCGAAGGAATTACTTCAGCATACCAATCGAGCTGCTACTTGCAAAAACATCCTGAGATTGGGATGGTCTTAACTAAATAAATTTCATGGATCTAAATTAATTAGTATCCTCATTATCGCGGGGTGGAGCAGTCTGGTAGCTCGTCGGGCTCATAACCCGAAGGTCGCAGGTTCAAATCCTGTCCCCGCAACCAAATGGTCCCGTGGTGTAGCGGTTAACATGCCTGCCTGTCACGCAGGAGATCGCCGGTTCGATCCCGGTCGGGACCGCCATACATATGATACTTAAAACGAAACCAATTGTTTCGTTTTTTTTTATTATGTACGGAATTAAATTAAACTTAAAAATAAATAATGTATTATTAAACAAATTCATTTCTATATTTAGTGCTTATACCGTTTGACATTCACTAAATGTTTTGAAATGATATAATATGGCAAAGTTAGAATAGACGAGTAGAAGTTAGAATTTTGGTGGTGAAGTAATTGGAAATAGTTTTACATACAAATTCTGAGGAAGAAACAAAGGAAATTGCATTTCTTCTTGGTAAAATAGTACAACCAAATGATGTGATTTTATTAGAAGGAGATCTTGGGGCAGGAAAAACAACCTTTACGAAAGGGTTTGCCAAAGGACTTGAAGTTAAAAGAACCGTTAATAGCCCAACTTTCAATATTATTAAAGAGTATAAAGGAAGAATTCCATTATATCATATGGATGTTTATCGGTTAGAAGGTAGCAGTGAAGATCTAGGGTTTGATGAATATTTTATGGGCGAAGGAGTTTGTGTAGTAGAGTGGGCTCATTTAATTTCAGATTACTTACCAAATGAATTTTTAAAAATAATAATCACACATAAAGAAGATGGTCGAGTGATTACTTTTATTCCAAAGGGAAATAGATATGAATTAGTTTGTGAGGAGTTAATTAAAGATGACCGTTTTAGCAATTGATACTTCGACAAATGTAATGGGAGTTAGCCTTTCGAAAGATGATTCAATAATTGGTGAAACCATTACATTTATAAATAAAAATCATTCTGTACGTTTAATGCCAGCAATTGATTTGCTTATGAAAGAATGTAATGTAAAGCCGAAGGAATTAACTAAGATTGTTGTGGCTAAAGGACCAGGTTCATATACTGGTGTAAGAATTGGTGTTACAGTAGCAAAAACTTTAGCATATACGCTAAATATACCAATTATAGGAGTTTCAAGCTTAAAGGTTTTAGCATCAAATGGTCGCCATTTTTCTGGCCTTGTATGTCCTATCTTTGACGCGAGAAGAAACTTATTATTTACTGGCCTATATGATTTTAAAGGTAAAGAAACTGTTAATATTATAGAGGATTGTAATATAGATCGTAGTGCTTGGATTGAAAAACTTAAATCATTTAATGAGCCAATTTTATTCATTGGTAACGATGTAGCTATTCATAAGGATTTCATAAAAGAACATTTAAAAGAAAGTGCAGTTTTTGTAAATAATAATTTAAATAACCAAAGACCAAGTGAATTATTTAATTGTAGTGTGGAAGAAAAAGAAGAATCAATTCATGAGTTTTCACCAGAGTACTTAAGATTGTCCGAAGCCGAAGCAAATTGGCTTGCTGGTCAAGAAAAGTAGGAGGATGTTATGATTTCATCAGTTGCTTTTCGACAAATGAAAGAAGAAGATTTAAATAAGATCATGGTGATTGAAAAAAGTTCATTTGCAACTCCATGGACTTATGATGCGTTTTTTAATGAATTATACTCTAATCAATTTGCTCATTATGTAGTTGCAGAAGTAGAAGATGAAATAATCGGCTATTGTGGACTATGGGTTATAATTGATGAGGGACATATTACGAACATTGCAATATTACCTGAGTATCGCGGAAAAGGACTTGGAGAACAATTACTAAGAGCGGTAATGGAAACGGCTAAAGGACTTGGTGCAGAAACATTAACTTTAGAAGTAAGAGTTTCAAATAACGTGGCAAAGGGTTTATATAGAAAACTTGGATTCCAAGATGGTGGAATTCGTAAAAGTTATTACACTGATAATTTTGAGGACGCATTAGTTATGTGGGTGAATATGAAATGAATAAAAAAGATAATTGTTTAATACTAGCGATCGAGACAAGCTGTGACGAAACTTCTGCAGCAATCATAAACAATGGGAATGAAATTGTAAGTAATGTGGTTTCAACTCAAATTGATATACACAAACGTTTTGGTGGGGTTGTACCTGAAGTAGCTTCAAGATTACATGTTGAGCAAATCACATTAGTCATTGAAGAAGCGATGAAACAAGGGAATGTTGATTATGATGATTTATCTGCAGTAGCAGTAACTGAAGGCCCTGGACTTGTTGGTGCATTATTAATTGGAGTAAATGCGGCCAAAGCAATCGCCTTTGCACATGGATTGCCATTGATAGGTGTGCATCATATCGCTGGACATATATATGCAAATCAACTGGTAAAACCATTACAATTCCCATTGTTAGCATTAGTTGTTTCGGGTGGACATACAGAACTTGTCTATATGAAAGAAGACGGGGAATTTGAAGTTATTGGTGAAACTAGAGATGATGCAGCTGGAGAAGCCTATGATAAAGTAGCTAGAACGCTAAAATTACCTTATCCTGGTGGACCCCATATTGATCGTTTAGCACAAGAAGGTACTGCAAATATTCCTTTCCCTAGAGCATGGTTAGAAGAAAATAGTTACGATTTTAGTTTTAGTGGGTTAAAATCTGCAGTTATAAACTATATGCATAATGCAGAACAAAGAGGAGTAGAAATATCTCCTGAAGACGTTGCAGCTAGTTTCCAAGAAAGTGTTGTAGAGGTAATTGTTGCAAAAACGATACGAGCAGCAAAGGAATATGACGTTAATCAAGTATTGTTAGCTGGTGGTGTAGCCGCAAATAAAGGACTAAGAGCTTCATTACAAAAAGAAATGAGTGAACTTAGCGAGAAAGAATTAATTATACCGCCACTTTCGCTTTGTACAGATAATGCTGCGATGATTGGTGCTGCAGCATACATTCGATTGAAACAAGGTAAATTCGCTAATATGGCATTAAACGGTAATCCTGGACTCGATTTAGAGAATATGTAAAAAGCACTTATTCACATTTATATACTAAATTGTGGATAAGCGCTTTTTTATTTGTTAACAACTTAAATCATTTTGTGAACAATGTTGTGTATAACTATAGATAAAATTTGTGGATAATGTGTATAAACCTGTGTAAAAGCTAAAAACGTGTATTGGTATTGTGGATAAGTTTGTAGATAAAAAAGTCGGATAGCATAAGCATATCCGACTTTTTTATCATTCCTGTAGGCTTTCCCACTCTTCCATTAGATTAATTAAACTTGCTTCATATTCATTCTTCTTATTCGTAATCTCTTGTACTAATTGAAAATCTCCGTAGACTTCAGGTTTGCATAATTCTAGCTCAATAATTTCAATTTCCTTTTCAAATTGAGCAATATGACCTTCAATTTCTTCAATACGCCTTTGTGTTTGACGTAGTTTTTTCTTCAACTCTTTATCTTGCTGATAATCTGAGTGTGATGCTGTAACTTGATTTGTTTGTTGAATTGCATTTTCTTTTTCTGCTTGTTCCTTTTCGAAAGCTTCATTTTTCTTAAACTGATAATAGTCATAATCACCTAGATAAACAGAAAGTCCTTCTTTTGCTAGTTCAAAAGTTTTTGTGGATAATCTGTTCATAAAGTAACGATCATGTGAAACGAATAAAATCGTTCCAGGATAATCTAAAAGTGCATTCTCTAACACTTCTTTACTATCTAAGTCTAAATGGTTTGTGGGCTCATCGAGAATTAAAAAATTCGCTTTTTTCATCATTAATTTTGCTAGAGCGAGCCTAGCTTTTTCTCCACCACTTAATGAAGAAACATTTTTTGTGACGTCATCTCCAGAAAATAAAAAGTTCCCTAAAATTGTACGTATCTCTTGTTCAGGTTTTAAAGGATATTCATCCCATAATTCGTCTAATACTCTTTTATTTGAAGTTAGTTTTGCTTGTTCTTGATCGTAATAACCAATAAACACGTTTGCTCCGAAATCGATATTTCCTTGAAGTTTTTCCAAGTCTCCAATAATTGTTTTAAGTAATGTTGATTTTCCTACACCATTTGGTCCGACTAAAGCGACACTATCCCCACGGTTTAATAAAAACTGCATTGGCTGATCTATAGTAGGAACTCGATTATATCCAATAAATAAATCTTGTACATTTAAAACATCATTACCACTTTGTCTTTCAATACTAAAAGAAAAGTTTGCAGAAGATTCGTCACCTTGGGGTTTGTCCATTCGAACCATTCGATCTAATTGTTTACGACGGCTTTGGGCCCTCTTTGTAGTAGATGCACGTGCAATATTACGTTGAACAAAATCTTCAAGTTTTGATATTTGCTCCTGTTGTTTCTCAAACTGCTTTAATTCCTGTTCGTATTGTGCAGCTTTAAGGTCAAGGTATTTACTATAGTTTCCAACAAAACGTTGATGTTTGTGATTTGAAATCTCATAAACAATATTTACGACTTGATCTAGAAAGTAACGATCATGAGATACGATTAAAACGGCACCTGGGTATGTTTGTAAATAACGTTCTAACCAACTAAGTGTATCGATATCAAGATGGTTAGTCGGTTCGTCCAGGATCAGTAAATCAGGTTTGGTTAAAAGTAATTTTCCTAAAGCTAGTCTAGTTTTTTGGCCACCACTTAAGGAAGAAATTTTTGTTTCGTAATGTTCATTTGAAAAACCTAATCCACTAATGATCGATCGAATATCTGCTTCAAATTGATATCCACCGTTTTCTTTAAAGGTAAATTGCAGATGATCATATTCATTCATAATCTTGTCATAGACTACTTGATTTGAATAGACCTCTTCTTGAGTCATTTTATGTTCTAGTTTTCGCATGCTTTCTTGCATTTCTACTAAATGATTGAAAACAGAATAATATTCTTCCCAAATTGAACGGTCACTTTGGAGTCCAGAATTTTGAGCTAGATATCCAACTGTAACATCTTTTGGTTTATTTAATTCTCCACCATCATGTGAGATTTCACCTGCAATAATTTTTAAGAGTGTAGACTTTCCTGCGCCATTTCGGCCAACTATTGCAACACGGTCATTCGTTTGTACTTCTAATTTTATATTTGAAAGAATAATATCACTACCAAAATACTTAGAGATATTATTAACTTGTAATAAGATCATGGCTTTCACCTCAATGCAAAATTTTTTATCTTTAAACTGTTTACTGTCAAAATTCATAAATATAGTGTATATTTTACAGTAGAACAAGTACTTTATTACTAAAATGAAGACTAAATACACACTATAGTAAAAAGAATTACAGTAAGTGGGGGATTGAAAAATGGAATCGGAACAAATTAAAATTCCACAAGCTACTGCTAAACGTCTACCTTTATATTACCGTTTTATAAAGAATTTGTCTTTATCAGGTAAACAAAGAGTTTCTTCAGCAGAGTTAAGTGAAGCAGTTAAGGTAGATTCCGCTACAATTAGAAGGGATTTTTCATACTTCGGTGCATTAGGGAAAAAAGGGTATGGATACAATGTAAATTACTTATTAACCTTTTTCTCGAAAGCGCTTAACCAACATGAAGTTATGAAGGTTGCATTGATTGGTGTAGGTAATTTAGGAACTGCATTCTTACATTATAATTTTATCAAAAATAATAATACTAAAATTGAAATGGCATTTGATATCGATCCTAAAAAAATTGGAACTGAAATAGGTGGTGTTCCAGTTTATAATCTTGATAATTTGGAAGAAATTATTAATGATGAAATCCAAATCGTTATTTTAACTGTTCCTGCTCCAGTAGCGCAATCGATAGCTGACCGTTTACAAGGTAAAAATATTAGAGGAATATTAAATTTCACACCTGCTCGTATTAGTGTGCCAGAACATATCCGAATACATCATATAGATTTAGCTGTAGAGCTACAAACATTGGCTTATTTTTTACAAAAGTAAATTTGTATAAATAATAAAACCCCCAAATTGATTGGGGGTTTTAATTTTCTTTAAAAGTTAAGTTGCTGAAAAACTACAAATGAGTTCATAAGCATATGTGTAATGATTGGAACAACAATTGAATTCGATCTTTTATATAAATAGCAAAATATAAATCCAATTAAAAAATAAGATAAAAAGAATGGTAAATCTCCATGCATAAATGAAAATATGACTGAACTGATACTAGCAGCAATAAAGAATGGTAAACGATTAGATAGCCTTTTAAAAATAATACCACGGAAAATAATCTCTTCTAAAATAGGTGCGATAAGACTAGGAATAACAATAAATGCCGGATTAAGTTTTGTGATATTAATAATTGCTTGCGTGTTTTCAGATCCTTTATTTAAATCAAAAACAAGTATTAAAAAGAGATTGCAAAGGATTTGAGTAACCATTGTAACTAAATAACCAAAAACTGACCATTTTATTATTGAACGAGTTGTAGGATATGTAAGATTTCTAATTCCTTCAAAAATTGGTTTCCTTAATACAATTAAGATGATGATTAGGCCAGCAATAAAGCTTATACATCCCCATAGTGCTACGGCTTCTAAATTAGCTGTTTTTTTATCGATTCCTTCATATATCCCACTATTTAATAAAAATGATACGCCATATAATCCGGAATATTGAATCAATACATAAACTAATACAATCCATAAATCTTTTGTCTTCAATCGAATTGCTCCTTTGTGTTGATATTTTTCATAACCCAAAGGTTTATATAACAACATGTACATTATTGTACTCGTTTCCTTCGTTTCTTAAAAGAAATTTTGTTAATTTTTAAGTTAACTTTATATTAAGATGAAAACTTATTAAAATTCGACAAGAAAAGTGCCTTCTTCATACTTGCAAAATGTTTTGATATTCTTTAAACTAATAATTGTGTTAGCACTCAATATTACCGAGTGCTAAAAAATAATGATTAGATTATTGAGGAGGTATTACACATGTTAAAGCCATTAGGTGATCGTGTTGTAATTGAGCTTGTTGAGTCTGAAGAAAAAACTGCTAGCGGTATCGTGTTACCAGGTAGTGCACAAGAAAAGCCACAAGAAGGCAAAGTTGTTGCAGTTGGTACTGGTCGAGTACTTGAAAATGGCGAGCGCGTTGCTTTAGAAGTATCTGTTGGTGACCGCATCATCTTCTCTAAATACTCTGGTACTGAAGTTAAGTACGGTGGTACTGAATACCTTGTACTTCGCGAAAATGATATTCTTGCAATCATAGGCTAATAAGATAAAAAATACTTAAACAATAAAATACTATTTAAAATTTTAAGGAGGTCATTTTCATGGCAAAGGACATTAGATTTGGTGAAGAAGCACGTCGCGCAATGCTACGTGGTGTTGATGCTTTAGCAGATGCTGTAAAAGTAACATTAGGACCAAAAGGACGTAACGTAGTTCTTGAGAAAAAATTTGGTTCTCCATTAATTACAAATGACGGTGTTACAATCGCAAAAGAAATCGAACTAGAAGATGCATTCGAAAATATGGGTGCAAAATTAGTAGCAGAAGTTGCTAGCAAAACGAATGAAATTGCTGGGGACGGTACAACTACTGCAACAGTTTTAGCGCAAGCTATGATTCGTGAAGGTCTTAAAAATGTAACTGCTGGAGCTAATCCAATGGGTATCCGTAAAGGTATCGATAAGGCAGTTACTGTAGCACTTGAAGAATTAAAAGCAATCTCTAAACCTATTGAGGGTAAAGAGTCAATTGCACAAGTTGCTTCAATTTCATCAGCAGATCCAGAAGTTGGACAATTAATCGCTGAAGCAATGGAACGTGTTGGTAACGATGGTGTTATTACACTTGAAGAATCAAAAGGATTCACAACTGAGTTAGAAGTTGTAGAAGGTATGCAATTTGATCGTGGATACTCTTCACCTTACATGGTTACAAATTCAGAGAAAATGGTTGCTGAATTAGAAAACCCATATATTTTAATTACTGATAAGAAAGTAACAAATATCCAAGAAATTTTACCAGTGCTTGAACAAGTAGTTCAACAAGGTAAACCACTATTAATTATTGCTGAAGACGTTGAGGGTGAAGCGCAAGCGACAATCATCGTTAACAAATTACGTGGTACATTTAACGCTGTGACTGTTAAAGCTCCAGGTTTCGGTGACCGTCGTAAAGCAATGTTAGAAGATATCGCAGTATTAACTGGTGGAGAAGTAATTACAGAAGAATTAGGATTAGATCTTAAAACGACTAACATTACTCAATTAGGCCGCGCTTCAAAAGTTGTTGTAACGAAAGAAAATACAACAATCGTTGAAGGTGCTGGTGAAACTGAAGCAATTCAAAGACGTATCGGTGTAATCCGCGCTCAATTAGAAGAAACTACTTCTGAATTTGATCGTGAAAAATTACAAGAACGCTTAGCTAAATTAGCTGGTGGTGTAGCAGTAATCAAAGTTGGTGCTGCAACTGAAACTGAATTAAAAGAACGTAAATTACGTATTGAAGATGCATTAAACTCAACACGTGCTGCAGTTGAAGAAGGTATTGTAGCTGGTGGTGGTACTGCATTAATGAGCGTATTTAATAAAGTGGCTGCAATTGAAGCTGAAGGTGATGTAGCGACTGGTATCAACATCGTATTACGTGCGCTTGAAGCGCCAGTTCGTCAAATCGCAACAAATGCTGGTTTAGAAGGATCAGTAATTATTGAGAAATTAAAACATGCTGAAATAGGCATTGGTTTCAATGCTGCTAACGGACAATGGGTAAACATGATTGAAGAAGGAATCGTTGACCCAACTAAAGTAACACGTTCTGCACTTCAAAATGCAGCATCTGTTTCTGCTATGTTCTTAACAACTGAAGCTGTTGTAGCTGACCTACCTGAGAAAAATGCTCCTGCAATGCCTGACATGGGCGGCATGGGAATGGGCGGCATGATGTAATAAAGAAAAAAACCCTTGAGTAATCAAGGGTTTTTTCTTTGTTTAAAAGTGATTAACATTGCAATTACTACGTTAATAACATTTCCAAAGCCAATATGGCAGCTTAGTTTTCCAAATACTACCACACGCAGTAGACGTTATTTTTCTGATAAGATTATTCTATAACATTAAAAAATTATTTACATCATGATTTTGCGTATCGGAGGAAAATAATGTCGGCTTTTCTATCTTTTTTTAGTATCAACTTAATTGTATGTCTTTTGTTTACCATTATTTGTTTTGTAATCGCATGGCCAGTAGGTTTGTATTTTCGGTATAAAGATACGAAAAAGATGAAGGAAGTACTCCGTGATCAGCCTAAAAATAATCGTCGATATTGGCTAGTGTAAATTGGGAAATTGAGTTTAGCAATTTTCGTGCTTTACGGACTTTCATATTTAATCTCGCATTTTTTTGAAATGCCATTTTCTTCTACGGCTCCATTTGTGGGTTTGTTAACATTGTTACTTGTGTTGTACATAAAATTTGCTCCTCGAACAACAGGTGAAGTTACACCTGATATGGGAGGATGGGAAACAACTTATGTAATTGTTTCTCCTGATGCATATTTCACTTCCACTGGTGTAACAATGATATTTGGATCCTTTGTCTTCACAGTGTTTGAGTTTGTTCAAGTATTATATTAATCAACTAAACAATTAGAAAAAGAATCTTATAGTTTTCATGAAAAAAAGTACCTGTAAATCAGGTACTTTTACTTTTTAGAACAGTAAAGGACTTTCGTAAAGTCTAAATAATAAAATCATCAAATATTGGATTAATCAATTCACCAGTACTTAACTGACCTTTACTTTTAATTTTGCATTTAATAAATGGTTCAACATAAATAAATATTTTATCTTCCCCAGTTTTTATATGCTTTGTAACGCTAAAGAATGCTTTTTTCTGGCCCATATTCATTCCAAACTCAACAATGCCCACATTAGCAAAGGCATTATTTTTATATTCCGAAATTATAAGCCCCATACCTTGCTTTTTATAGCCTGTAATATAATAACTTCCATATTTCCAATTGATAATTTTCAACCAATTTAAAGATCTATGAGCGGGGATATAGATTGAATCTTTGGATTTCGCGACAATTCCCTCAAGTCCAAGTGATTTTATTTGCTCAAAAAAGAATGTACCTTGACTTTCTATATAGATGCTTTCTTTAATCGATGGTTGGTCAACGAGCATATTTGATAATATTTCTTTCCTAGCTGATAGGGGTTCTTTTAGTAAGCTTCTATTTTGGAAACGTAAAATATCGAATACTACATAAGTTAATGGGAATTGTTTACTACCTTGAATAATTTTACTTTCCTGAATTGAATTAACACGAGCAAGAGCTGCTTCATAATCTTCTTTGCCATCGTTATAACAAACAAGTACGCCATCTAAATAGCAATCTTCTTTTAACATAATGTTATCGAGTTCAGGAATTCTGTCTGAAATTTCCGTTCCATTTTCAGTATACAGTCTATTTATTCCATCCCGTCTTTCAAGGAGCATACGCACACCATTTGATTTCAATTCAAAATAATGTTCATCGGAATCAAATGGTTTATCAGAGGTTTGTAATAACATTGGTTCAATAAACATTTTTCATTTCGCCTCCTTGTTTGGCGATTAAAATCATAATTAACGATCCTTCCTTTGTTAAATCTTAATTGATGTTCATATATAATGATGTTTTTTTTGAATTCAAATTTATTCTTTTTATCACTATTGTTTTCTTCTACTTGTAAATGTACTTATATTTCAATTCTATTTCAAGTCATAACTTGTCTCTTTGCAAAATAAGATAAATTATCTACTTATGAAATGTGGTGATGAGAATGGTGAAAAAAAATGCTTATAAGATTACAGAACCAATGCTGAATGAATATTATGATTTAAGTCAAAAGAAGAAAGAAATTGAGAATCAGCTTGAAGAGTTACAAAAAGTATTTCATGGTTATTTTGATCATCAAGTTGGAGTAAATGAAAAAGGTGAGCTTGTACTTAATAATTTAAAACTCGAACGAATTATAAGAAAGAAAGAGAAATATAATGAGGTAGAGACTGTAAGTAAACTAGAAGAGTTAAAATTAACCGAACTTGTTCAAATTGTCAAAAAGCCAGATGGTGATAAAATAAAATCGGCAATCAGCCTTGGCCTTCTGAACGAAAAAGACTTAGAAGGCTGTATTTCAATAAATTCGTCACAAGCTATCTATGTCAAACCAATCAAAAACAAATAAAACTTCGTATTTTTAAAGGGGGGCGAGTGCTCTCCTTTTTTATTTGTCACTTTTTTTGTCAAACAGAATACCCTGTTAGTATGCATGTACAAGCATATATAGATAAGTAAGTCATGCTTGAGTTTTTAAGAGGGAGGTTTAGTTATGACAATTTGGAAAAATAATTTTATTTCTATGAACAAATATACTAGACCGTCAATTAAATTAAAACAAGTAAAAAAAATAGTTTTACACTGGACGGCTAATCCTGGTGCAAGTGCTGAAAACCATCAAAAATATTTTAATGGTACAGCAATTAAAAGTAAAACTTATGCATCAGCACATATATTTGTTGATTCAAAGGAAGCAATTTGTATCATTCCTTTAGATGAAGTAGCATATCATGCAAATGATCATTATGAAAGAAATGCTAATGGTGAAGTATTTCGAGGAGTACCAGAACTAGCTCCAAATGCTAATAAACTTTCATTGGGCATTGAAATGTGTGTAGAGAAAGATGGAAGTATCTCACAATATACGATTCAACGCACAGCTAAAGTCATTGCAGAATTATGTAAAACATATAAGTTAGATGAAAACGATATCGTTAGACATTATGATGTGACACATAAACCTTGTCCAAAGCCACTGGTTGATGATCCTGAACAATTTAAGCAATTTAGAGCACAAGTAGGCGCAATTTTAAATCCACCGAAAAATACAGTCCAAGAAACGGAACCATACTCTGGAATACAAAAAAGGGGCTCGAAAGGTGTAGCAGTAAAGAAGATTCAACAAAAGCTTAAAATAAGTGCAGATGGAATATTTGGACCCATTACTGAAAATGCCGTGAAGAATTTTCAAAGTAAGAATGGACTAGTAGTTGATGGAATAGTTGGTAAAGCTACTTGGAGTAAACTTTTCTAAAGTTTGTGGTCAATTTTTTCCAAGTATGAAAAATTGTGATTAGTACTATAAAAAATCCCTGTTCCATTATTATGAAGCAGGGATTTCTCTTTTCTATTTTATTCTCTAATGAGGAGAAATTAGTTTTAATCCTAGTACGGATAAAACGACGAGTGATATAAAGAAGATTCTTTTACGATCACGTGATTCATTGAAGAAAATCATTCCTATAATAACAGATCCAGCTGCGCCGATTCCAGTCCAAATTGAATAACCAGTTCCAACTGGAATTGTTTTCAGTGCTTTTGATAATAAATAAAAACTTATCCAACCAGAAATGATACATAAAATTGAGTAATTCAGCTTTTTAAAATTATCCGATAGCTTCATAAAAATTACAAACCCGACTTCTCCTAAGCCTGCAATAAATAAAAAAAACCATGCCATTTTATGCAACACCTCCTTTATCTTCGCGTTTTTCATCTTTCGTTGATAATTTTAATCCAATAATTCCTGATAATAATGTAATTACTAGGACTATTTTCAATAATGACGCAGATTCATTTAAGAAAATCATACCTATAATAACTGTTCCAGCCGCACCGATACCTGTAAACACGGCATAAGCAGTTCCAATAGGAATCTCATTAATTGCCTTTGAAAACAAATAAAAACTAAATATAATACCTAGAACTGTAAAAATACTTGGTAAAACATTAGAGAAGCCATTGGAATATTTCAAACCGAATGCCCAGGCTATTTCAGAAATTCCTGCAATAATTAAATAAATCCAACTCATTATCCTTAACTCCTTTTAGTTGAAATTGACCGCCAAAAGAAACACCAAGTGGCTTTTAAGCGCTTTTTGACCAGTTCATCATCGGGGTCAAATAACTGAATAAAACAACTATCAAGCAGGTGAATATAAGCATCGACTAACTCATCAACCTCATTATGAAAAATTTCACCTTCTAGTATTCCTTTTTCAAATATACCTCTAATAACTATAAGTAACTGATTTTCAAATTCCTCATATCGCTTTAATAAATGACCTTCCAATTCTTTAGGTGGGAATAAGAGCATTCGTTTAAGAAAAATTCCTAAATCTTCATGCTGAAAAAATAACCGAGTACTTTCTAATACTGAATAAAGCTGATCTTCAACTGTAAACGTTTGATATTTTTCAAATTCATCTTTAAATTTAGCGACATAAACAGAGCTAAGCTCTTCAATAATACTTAAGAAAATTTCTTGTTTATTCTCAAAATGGGCGTATATAGAGGGTTTTTTTATACCAACAGCTTTAGCAATTTCTGTTAATGTAGCTTTTTCATAGCCATTTTCAGCAAACAATTTTATTGTAGCTTCCTGAATTTTTAAGACGGTTAAATTACCTTTCATGCAATATACTCCTTTATATCAATCTAAGAGCGGATTGTTAATTTTAGAACCTACCGTTCGTTAGGTAAATGTTATACCAAAAATAGATTCATTACAAGTAAGAACGTTTACATTAAAAATTGTGATGAAATACCTTGACCGACTTATTATACGTTGTTAGAATGAGACAATAATACAATAATCGTCAATATTCTTCATATATCCTCGACAATATGGGTCGAGAGTCTCTACCGGGGCGCCGTAACATGCCCTGACTATGAAGGCAGTCTGACTTTGTTTAATTTAAGTCTGATTTTCTGCCTTCTTACACTATGTACAAGGGAGAAAATCGGCTTTTTTTTATATTTTTGGGGAAAAATAGTATCAGTTCAACTGATACGTTAATTCAATTACTATAGATGGGGTGACCGCTTTGCAAAAACATGACACAATTGTAGTACTAGATTTTGGAAGTCAATATAACCAACTAATCGCACGCCGAATTCGTGAGTTCGGTGTATATAGTGAACTACGTCCTCATACAATCACTGCTGAGGAAATTAAAGAAATGGGTGCAAAAGGAATTGTATTTTCTGGTGGACCTAACAGTGTATATGGCGACAACGCATTTTTCTGTGACGAAGCTATTTTTGAACTAGGTCTTCCTATTTTAGGAATATGTTATGGAATGCAATTAATGACTCAACACTTTGGTGGAAATGTTGAGAAGGCTGACCAAAGAGAATATGGAAAAGCTGAATTAAATATTCAGATGCAATCAGCACTATTAAAAGATCTTCCAAATGACCATGTAGTATGGATGAGTCATGGTGATAAAGTAACGCAACAACCAGAAGGTTTTGTAGTTGATGCGACAAGTGCTTCTTGTCCTATTGCTGCAATGAGTAATGAAGCGAAGAAAATGTATGGAGTTCAATTCCATCCAGAAGTTCGCCATTCAGAATACGGTAATGACCTATTAAAGAACTTTGTGTTCAATATTTGTGAATGTGAAGCGAATTGGTCAATGAAGAACTTTATCGAAGTGGAATTAGAAAATATACGTAACGTTGTTGGAGATAAAAAAGTACTTTGTGCATTAAGTGGCGGAGTAGATTCTTCAGTTGTTGCAGTATTAATTCACAGAGCAATTGGTGATCAATTAACTTGTATTTTCGTTGATCACGGACTATTACGTAAAGATGAAGCAGAAGGCGTAATGAAGACATTCAGTGAAGGTTTTAATATGAACGTTATCAAAGTCGATGCTAGAGAGCGCTTCTTATCTAAGCTAGCTGGTGTTTCTGATCCTGAACAGAAACGTAAGATAATCGGAAATGAATTTATTTATGTATTTGACGATGAAGCTGCTAAATTAGAAGGTATGGACTTTTTAGCACAAGGCACTTTATATACAGATATTATCGAGAGCGGTACAGCTACTGCACAAACGATTAAATCTCACCACAATGTTGGGGGATTACCTGAAGATATGCAATTTACCTTAATCGAGCCTTTAAATACATTGTTTAAAGATGAAGTACGTGCAGTTGGATCAGAATTAGGAATCCCTGATGCAATCGTTTGGAGACAACCGTTCCCAGGACCAGGTTTGGGAATTCGTGTTCTTGGTGAAATTTCTGAAGATAAATTAGAAATCGTTCGTGAATCAGATGCAATTTTACGTGAAGAAATTGCTTTAGCTGGTTTAGATAAGGAAGTTTGGCAGTACTTCACTGTATTACCTGACATCAGAAGTGTTGGTGTAATGGGTGATGAACGTACGTATGATTATACTGTTGGAATTCGTGCAGTAACATCAATCGATGGAATGACAGCTGACTGGGCTCGTATTCCTTGGGATGTTTTACAAAAAATTTCAACTCGAATTGTAAATGAAGTTAAGCATGTAAATCGTATAGTTTATGATATAACGAGTAAGCCGCCTGCAACAATTGAGTGGGAATAATATCTAATATATGGAAAAAACGAACGAAACGAACATTTTTTGATAAAATGTTCGTTTTTTATTGACACTACTTATAGTTGATTGTAATATAAGGATATAAATAAATAATTTGTCATAACTTGTCGTATAAGCTAGTGAATATGGACTAGCGTCTCTACCTGCCACCGTAAAATGGCGGACTACGAAGTAATGATTTCTGTATGTTAACCTACTTTTTAGCTATTATTCTATTATTTTTAGGTTAATTCATTACAGAATGAAACTGCTCGTGATAGGCGCTTTTACCATTTGTGTAAAAGCGCCTTTTCTATTTTTTTAATAGAGACCGACTTTTAAGACTTAAACTTAGGAGGATCACATGAAAGAACGTATTAGCAATTATTTTGAGTTTAACAAGTTAGGCACATCATTTCGTCAGGAAACAATTGCTGGATTAACAACATTTTTAGCTATGGCATATATCTTGTTTGTAAATCCATCAATTTTATCATTATCAGATATTAAGGATTTTCCGGAAGCTTTAAGAATGAATAGTGAAGCAATCTTTGTAGCTACATCATTAGCAGCTGCTTATGGTTCGATTTTAATGGGTATTTATGCGAGATATCCAATTGCTTTAGCACCAGGTATGGGCTTAAATGCATTCTTCGCGTTTAACGTTGTTCTTGGAATGGGGATTCCTTGGCAAACTGCTTTAGCTGGAGTTTTCGTATCAGGTATTATTTTCATCGTTCTTTCTTTAACAGGACTACGTGAACAAATTATTAATGCAATCCCAATTGAATTAAAGTTAGCGATTGGTAGTGGAATTGGGTTCTTCATCACGTTTGTTGGTTTAAAAAATTCAGGCATTATCGTAAGTAACCCAGCAACATTTGTTTCACTTGGTAAATTAAATGAACCTGCAGTATTATTAACGATTTTCGGATTACTTATTACTGTAATCTTAATGGCTAGAAAAGTTAAAGCTGGTGTATTTTTAGGAATGATCGTAACTGCTATCGCTGGAATGATCTTTGGAATTATCGACTTACCATCTTCAGTTGTTGGTCCAGTACCAAGTATTGCTCCAACTTTTGGTGAAGCTATTAAACATATTCCAGATGTATTTTCTTCGGGCAAAATGTTTGCAGTAGTATTAACTTTCTTTATCGTAGATTTCTTTGATGCAACAGGTACATTAGTAGCAGTAGCAAATCAAGCAGGATTATTAAAAGATAATAAGCTTGAAAGAGCGGGTAAAGCTTTAATGGTTGACGCAACTGCAGTAGTAGTTGGATCAACACTTGGTACAAGTACGACAACTTCATATATTGAATCTACTGCAGGAGTAGCTGCAGGTGGACGTACTGGATTCTCTGCAGTTGTTACAGGATTATTATTCTTATTAGCACTATTCTTTGCACCATTATTAGGAGTAGTAACAGCATCAGTAACTTCACCAGCATTAATTGTAGTCGGTGTACTAATGGTTTCATCAATTGGCCAAATTAATTGGAAAGAATTCGAAATTGCTGTTCCAGCTTTCTTCACAATCATTTCAATGCCTTTAACATATAGTATTGCTACAGGTATTGCAGTTGGATTCATTTTCTATCCGATTTCTATGATTGCTGCAGGAAAAGCGAAAAAGATTCACCCGATTATGTATGTACTATTTATCGTATTCCTTCTATTCTTAGCATTTTTTAGAGAATAGTAAATTAATAGAGTTAAAAAGGAACCAGCCTTTGGATAGGCTGGTTTCTTTTTTTGTTATTATAATCTGGGTAGGGTTTGGGGTAAGAATCAATGCGAAAACAATTCAGAATACATTTACTTTTAATTGTAGTCTTGTAATCCAATCGGATAGCTGGTATATTAATTTATGTTGTTCAGAACAAGTGAAACGCGGACAACAAAAGAAACAAAATAAAAACAAAATAACATTTAAAAAATGTTGACATAAACATTTAAATGATGTTATGATGTTTAAGTCGCTTACGAGCGATAGTGAACTTTGAAAACTAAACAAAACATGAAGTAAAACGTCAATTATTAGTTTTAGAGCAAAACAAGATTTAAACTTAACTATTATGGAG
>Ga0102589_1003013_pt1 | contig 18125 bp, 20 predicted proteins | sample AraplaMF_Col_mLB_FD_76858 | JGI IMG/M metagenome (GOLD analysis project Ga0102589, IMG submission 76858) | Arabidopsis root microbial communities from the University of North Carolina, USA - plate scrape MF_Col_mLB | ecosystem: Host-associated > Plants > Roots > Endosphere | place: USA... | reverse complement strand
TTCCTTTAAACAATTATAGTTTAAAATCCCTAAAATTAATAGAAAAAAACACCAACTTTTGTAAGAAAAAAGAATTATAAAAGAGGAAGTTTTTTCGTATTATTCAAAACTTTTGTGTCGAAGATGTGATATAAAAGTTCGACTCTTCGTCAAAGGTGATTCCCGTAAAGACGGGCGTTTTCTGGAGGGGGTGATGGGCCAACATATGTATTTTCCGCGAAAGCGAAGCGCCAACAAACACTAGCCCACAGGAATGTAAACGAAACTGAAATCAGCACAACATTCACAAAGTTTTCCCTTGACCGTTTGAGATTTTAACAACTAAAAAAGCACTTTGCTGTAGACAAAGTGCTTTCAACATAAATTATTTTAATTTCATAATACTTGATCCCGCAATACCTGGATGAGTCATCTCATAAGGATCTAGAATTAAATCTAATTGTTCTTTCGTTAGTACACCCTCTTCAAGGCAAAGCTCACGAATTGAACGACCAGATAGGATTGCTTCGCGCGCAAGGCGTGCAGCTACTTCATAACCGATATGTGGGTTCACTGCTGTTAGTACGCCAACACTTTTTTCCACATATTCTTTCATGCGGTCTTCGTTTGCTTCAATATCCTTCAAGCAATTTTGTGTAAATGCTCGGAACACGTTATTCATAATACTAATAGATTGAATTAAGTTAAAGACCAGTACAGGCTCCATTACGTTTAATTCTAATTGTCCTGCTTCAGATGCTAAAGAAATCGTATGGTCATTACCAATTACTTGGAATGCTACTTGGTTAAGTACCTCTGGCATAACAGGATTTACTTTACCTGGCATAATAGACGATCCCGGTTGACGCGCTGGTAAAATAATTTCCCCTAATCCAGCACGTGGACCAGATGCCATTAAACGAAGGTCATTAGCAATTTTCGACATATTAATCATACAGATTTTTAATGCGCCTGATACTTCAGTATAAGCATCCGTATTTTGTGTTGCATCTACTAAATGTGTAGCGCCTTTAAGCGGTAATCCCGAAATTTCAGCAAGATGAAGATCAACTGATTGAATATAGTCAGGGAATGCATTTAAGCCTGTTCCAACAGCTGTTGCTCCCATATTTACATCATATAAATTTGGGCGAGTTTGGCGAATTCGTACAATATCACGAGTGATCACACGGCAATATGCTTCAAATTCTTGCCCTAATCGAATCGGTACAGCGTCTTGTAAATGCGTACGACCCATTTTAATTACATGCGCAAATTGCTCCGCTTTTTGGTGGAACACAGCTTGCATGTTTTCCATTGTAAGAAGTAGTTCATCTATTAAATTCAACACAGCAATATGAATTGCTGTTGGGAAAGCATCATTTGTTGATTGAGACATATTTACATGGCTGTTAGGGCTAATTGTATGGTAGTCCCCTTTTTCTTTGCCTAAAATCTCTAAAGCACGGTTAGCAATAACTTCGTTGGCATTCATATTAATCGATGTGCCAGCACCACCTTGGATTGGGTCTACGATAAATTCAGCATCCCATTCGCCATCAATAACTTCTTGTGAAGCTTCGACAATTGCATCTCCGATTTCTTTTGAAAGTAGGTGTACCTCCATATTACTCAAAGCAGCTGCTTTTTTAACAATACCCATTGCTTTAATAAGTGCAGAATGAATTGTATACCCTGTAATCGGGAAATTTTCAGTTGCACGAAGCGTTTGGATTCCGTAATAAGCATTGCTTGGTAAGGCGCGTTCACCTAAAAAGTCTTTTTCTATACGTTGTGTGGACATTATTGTCGTCTCCTTTTATGTAATCCTCACACTTGATAGTAGCTAATAACTGCCGTATTGTAAACAGTCATTTATCTGTAAAATGAAAAATAACGAATTTCGCCCTTACGTTATTGTGTGCGGAGGCTTTAAATTCATTCATTTCACCACCTGTAGAAGTTGTTGTCTTCTATTGCTACCGCTGAGCTTTCGCACAAAAAAACATTTGCTGAATAAAGATAAAACCGAGCGCAACTTTTACGCTCGGTTGATCATTATTTATTTGAAGTTACTGTAAAACGGCTGTTTACATGATTTGGATTTTCAATTTCATCCAATACTGCAACAGCATAATCTGCATAACTAACATAACTTTCGCCGGCAGCATTTACTAATAAATGATCTTGTCCAGCAGTATAACTACCTGTACGTGGACCTTCTGGATCAAAGAAAGCAGATGGGCTTAAAAATGTCCAATTAATAGCGGATTGTTGTAAGTCATGTAAGTTTTCACCTTGATTTTTTGCTGTCGCGTAAAACATTTCTGGAAAATCCGGTGTATCCATTACGCGTACAGTTTTCTCTGGGTCTACAAACAAACTACCCGCTCCACCGACAACAAATAATTTAGTATCAATACCAGTGAAAATATTAATTAAATGACGGCCAGCTTTCACATGCAATTCCTCCTGACCAAAAGGAGCACCAAACGCATTTACGACTACGTCAAAACCTTTCACATCTTCTTGAGATAATGCAAAAGCATCCTTCTCAATTACTGGAATATTTCCTGTTACATTGGAAGCTGAACGTACAATCGCAGTTACACCATGACCACGTTGCATTGCCTCCTCAACAATTTTTTGTCCTGCCTTCCCTGTTGCACCAATTACTGCAATTTTCATAACGATAATTCCTCCTAATTTCATTTGTAACTATTTTAGTTACAGGTTAGATACAAAAGATCGACTCCGTTGATTTAACGAAGTTGATCTAGCACATTCTGTAAAGTTTGTGCCTGAAGTTGTTCTTCCATTGCATGCCAAACAGATGTATAAACACCTTCCAATGTCCGTTGGATTTTTTGACCAACTGTACATGCTGGATTTGGCTCATCATGAATCGCAAATAGCTGCTCTGGCCCATCAATCGCATGATAAATAGCTAAAAGCGTTAAATCTTTTGGCTCTACTAAAAGATTATAGCCTGCAATACCTGATTGCGAGGTAAGCAAGCCCGCTTTTTTTAGCACACCAATCATACGTCGCACAACAACTGGGTTTGTATTCACACTTCCAGCGATGTACTCAGACGTCAGCTGACTTTTATCTGATGTTGTTGCAATAAGCGAAAGTATATGGATCGCTACCGAAAACCGACTGTTCACCATACGTATCACCACCTGTTGTAACTATTATAGTTACAGGTCTTAATAAAAGCAAACAAATTGCCCTATTTCACCTGTATTTATTTTTCTCATTGCACAGAGTTTTATACTTTCTTGACGTAAATGACTAATTCTTGTCGTATTTCTCCATCTTCCTCATAAAAATCTAAGTTATGAAATTCATACTTAAAATGGCCAACCGGAAACGTCACACTTTCCCCCTGCGCCGCAGCTAATATCCCTGCCACATCATGTGAAACCATTTGCAAAAGCTCTGTACCTAAAACTGAATCTACAAATACCACGTTCATACTAAAACACCTCCTCAGCTATTATAGCTTAGAAGGCGCTTACATTTACAGTCTTTCTTTATAACGATTCAAGCGAATTTCCTCAATGACTTGCATCAATACTTCTATTTGCTCCAATGTTATTTTTGTAGAGATGTGTGGTAGTTCAGATCCCACTTTTGCTTGAGGAGTATCCGTAAGCAATTTCGTCCTTAAACGCTGCTCACGTTCTCTTTCGTCTATTTGAAAAATCAATGATCTCCTCACATCATTCACCTCTAAAATTTTATTTGGAATTTCCAGATTAAAACTTATATCGGAAAATATTTCTTTAATTTAAACATCCTTCTAATAAAGTGCTAGTGAATTTGGCTCTTTATACTATTAGGCTCTCTTTTGGAGGTAGAATTTGGGACTTTCCGGGTTCTATCCACGATTTTGACGATTCTATCCGTCGCTCTGACTTCTTTCCTTCGCTTTGGCTTTTCTTTCCGTCACTCCAACTCTTCTCCGTCACTCCGGCTATCTATCAACCCCTACAATGGTTTGTTTAAAAAAACAGCAACCAAAACGGTTGCTGCTTCTAGTTAAACGGCAATTGGTGCTTTAATTGTTGGGTGTGGATCATAGCCCTCAATTGAAAGATCTTCGAGCTCTATGTCGAAAATTGACGCTTTATTTGGATTGATTTTTAAAGTTGGTAGGTCTTTAGGCTCGCGTGAAAGCTGTTCTTTTACTTGCTCCACGTGATTTGAATATATATGAGCATCCCCAATGCTATGAATAAATTCGCCTACCTCTAAACCACATTCGTGTGCTATTAAATGTGTCAGTAATGCATATGAGGCAATATTAAATGGACAGCCTAGTAATGTATCGAGGCTTCTTTGCATTAGCTGACAGCTCAATTTGCCATTTGCGACATAAAATTGGAACATTACGTGACACGGAGGTAGTGCAGCTTTACTGCCTTTTGCTCCTGCATTGATAACATCCTCTGGATTCCATGCATTGACAATAATGCGTCGTGAATCGGGATTGTGCTTGATTTGATGGATTACATCTTGCAATTGATCGATGCTTTCCCCTGTTGTTGTTGTCCAATTACGCCATTGCTTGCCGTAAACATTCCCAAGCTCGCCGTATTTACTTGCAAATTCATCATCTGTTACTACACGCTCACAAAATGAGGCTAATTCTTTTTGATAGTCAGCGTTGAAAGATTCGTCCACTAAGCAACGACGACCAAAATCTGTCATATCCGGTCCTGAATATTCATCAGACTCAACCCATTTTTTAAAAGCCCATTCATCCCAAATGTGATTGTTATTTTGCAGTAGATAGCGAATATTTGTATCCCCTTTAATAAACCAAAGCAGCTCACTTGCTACAAGTTTGAATGGTACACGTTTCGTCGTTAAAAGAGGAAATCCTTTGCTTAAATCAAATCGCATTTGATAGCCAAACACACTATATGTACCAGTCCCTGTACGATCTTCCTTTTTAACACCATTTTCTAATATATGTTGTAGTAAATTTAAGTACGCGTTTTCTGGATGCGCCATGTTCATCAACAGCTCCTTCAAGTATGCTGTTGACCATTATATCATCTATTAACTACATGTGAATGCCAAAAGATAAAAACAATATTTACCTGTATGAGCCAAAGTAATTATGTTCTAACTCCCTTGCAACATCACCTTCGATCGTGACAAAAAACATTGGCAACAAAATAATATTAAATAAAACAGGACCAATAATAAACAAAAGGTCAAGCCCAGGGTTGAAATAAATACCGAACGCAGTCATTAACCCTGACATGATTAGAAAAACAATTTGCAAACCGATAATCGTTACCGGAATGATTTGATACATGTAGTTAAGCTTTCGGAACTGATGCATGTTTTCCGGGTCATTAATAATTCTCTTTTTTAAGCGTCTCGCTAAAATGAAACAAGCAATTAGCTGTGCCAAAATAAAGCTAAAATAAATCACAATATATAGTACCATTTGCCCGTTCATAACTGAGCCATTAAAATGTCCGACTCGCTGTTGTAGTAGCTCGTTGACTGCTCCCTCATAAACATATTCCTGCTCACTAAAATAAGTAGTCGGTTCCACAAAGCCGAGGGTTGCCAAATCTTTTGAGTTGACTTGCCAGTCGATTAGTTTGCTGGCCAAAATCCGTAATTGAATGGCATCATTTTCGTCGAACATCCCTATTAAAAAAGTATATGGAATCGCTAGCTTTATTTCCCCGCCTTGTTTTTCATGAATTAAATCTTTAATCGTAAAAGTATACGCAACATCCGATTGAAGAGCTTCATAACGAGCATCCTCGATCTTCCAATGACTCGCTAAGGAAGATTCGATGTTATTCTTCATTTCAACATACGACGTATCATTATGTAAACTCTTTGGAATCTTATAAACAAAACGATTGTCACCCCCAATAATGCAAACATCTACTTTCACCGCATCATTCTCAAAATTCTTAGCGGTTGTTATCATTGGGTACGACATTATGACGACTAGAAAAAGGAATAGTGACAATCCTTTCTTTGTCATGCAACGCTCCCCCTTCTCGTCACACTTGATAGTTTTACACTATCATAGGCTACACCGAAAAAACTACTTCGTTATTCCGAAAAAGCAATAGTGGTTTTCCGAAACAACTTTTTCGGTATTCCAAAATTACCAAAAATTATGGATAATATAGTAGTACTTATGATTGAAATGGGGCATTATTATCATGCAAATAATTGAGAGAAAACGATGAGCAAATGGACATATAGTATTTTCACAACCTACCTACTACTCGGTATTTATGTACTTGTAGTTGCATCGAAAATTCCTTATATCGGTATTTCAATAGATACAACTAACAAACAATCAGTCATGACCGAGTTCTATTATCCAAACTGGGCACAGCAACATAATATTGAAGAAGGTGATTTACTACTGACAATCGATGGCAAGCCCATAAGTTCTAATCAACTACACTATTCTTTTGTACGTTGTGCAAAAGAACTGACCTTTATGAAGCCAAATGGAGATGTTCATACTGTTTCAGTTAAGCATAAAGATATTCCGGAAGAGTATTATTTGCAAATTATTTTTCCACTTTTTTATTTTGTTTTATCTTTTGCCGTTGCTATCTTTTTATGGCGAAGAAATACTGATAATTTACTTACCAGTCTACTATCATTATTTTTATTAACCTGTTCATTGGCTTATATAAGTTCAGGAGCCTCAGCTAGAGGAAATCTAATTGGCGGATTCGTGATAGGTATTGGTATAGTTTTATGCATGGTACTTTTTATTCACTTCTTACAATTTTATTTCCGCTACCTACGAATAGAATGGCCGTACCTCAATACGAAGTGGCTTTATTTAACACTACTAGTTATACCTTGCTGTGATCTCATAGGAATAGTTAATTCTGACTTTCATACGATCTCATCATTGATTAGGCTAGGAATGTTTGCTGTACTTATTCTCTATTCGCTTTATATTTTACTAACGAGTTATTTACGAACTAGACTGGCAAAAATCCGTTTGATTACAATAGCGTTTATTACGCCTTTCTTGCCGTTTTTACTGTTTTTCGTCATACCTCTAATATTTGGTTTGAATCCTATTTTACAAAGTGAGGTAGCTGCATTATTTTTGCTGTTTATTCCTTTTTCTTTTATCTTCATTCAAGTGAATGAACGATTATTCGATATTGAATATCAATTATCTCGTTTACGATATTATTCAACACTTGCTTTTTTTAGTGCATTCCTATTAACTACAGTCATTACCATCCTGTTTATTGACAAACTACCGATTGTTAAAATCACGGGCGTTTTTATACTAATATTCCTTGTCATCATAGCTAGTTTCTATATAAAAGAGCAGCTTGATTTTAAATATCGAAAGATTATATTTTCATCCACTGGCAATTATGTACATAATTTATATGCTGCGGTTAATCGTATGGGTAAAGCAAAAAATCAGCAGGAGTTACTGGATCAATTCAAGTATGAAATAACAGAAAAGCTTGGTACTACAGCCTTTACAATTACAACAATAACGGAAGGTGCTTCAGTCAATCGTAATGAAGTAAATATATGGAATCACCTACTATTACATGATACAGGTGAAGAAAAAATCATGTTAAATATTAGACATGTGTTACAAAAAGAAGAGCTTCTTTGGCTAGAGTTACTGGCCCTATATGTTTCGATGTTTATTGATAATTTAAAGCTCATTGAAGATTTAGTATATGAAATAAAGCTTATGAAGGATCACAATGATACTCAGCTTCCTTGGTTCGACAAATTGTTATGGAATATCATAGAAAAGGAAAAAAGTATTTTAGCACAGGAGTTACATGATACGATTCTGCAAGAACAACTTCATTTAGCGAGAGAGTTAGATGTTCTTGCTAGCTCTCCTATTATAAAAAAAGAAAAGGTATTAGATATTCGCGAGCATTTGCTGAATGCATCGAAGGATTTACGTGAGTATTGTGAGAATTTAAGTCCTCCTTTGTTAGACACATTTGGACTACAAATCGCCTTAAAAAAACTAATTCAAAAGGTGAAAATACGAGCAGACTTTTTGTTAAAAGCTGATATAGAACGTGTCCAATTTCAAGATGTAACATTACATTTAGTCGTCTACCGCCTAGTACAGGAGCTCTTAAATAATGCCATAAAGCATGCTGAGGCAACCGAAGTTTCATTAAAACTAGAAGCGATACATCGTGGCTTCATCCTCCAATACGATGATAATGGTATTGGCTGTAATATTGAAGGTTTAATGCAATCTTCAGCATCTATGGGCATTAATGGTATTCGAGAACGAGTCCGTGCTTTTAATGGGGACATCACAATAACCTCCAATTTAAATGAAGGAATGCATATATTTATTCAAATACAAGAGGACGTGGATTCAGATGATTAATATTCTTATTATAGATGACCATCCTGTCGTTTTAGATGGTACAAAAACATTATTACAGGATTTAACAAATGTTCATATTGACACGGAACAGGATAGCGCCACTGTTCTGTCAAGAATGGATGCTCAATCTTTTCAATTATTTTTGATTGATATTAACATGAAGCCAATCAATGGTATCCAGCTTTCAGAAATGATAAAGAAAAAACAACCTGAAGCAATTATTTTACTTTATACGGGATATGAGCTTTCCGATTATTACGAACTACTGATTGAGAAGAAGGTCGATGGACTATTATCAAAGCTTGCCACGAAACAGCAAGTGATTCAAACCATTGAAGCCGCACTAAGAGGCGAAATCTTACTAGCAGCTGATTTTTTAGACTTTGTACAGCAACGTACCAATCTTCAAAACACGCAGCAAGATGTTTTATTAAGTGACAAGGAGCAAGAGATTTTACAGCTCGTCGCACAAGGTTGTACTAACAAAGCAATTGCTTCAGCCATTGGGGTGACGCAACGCACTGTTGAAAATTATTTATCCAAACTTTTTGTCAAACTAAACGTAGAATCTCGTGCAGAGGCTGTAATTGTCGCTAAAGAGAATGCATGGTTAAAATAGAGTAATGTAAATTTTTCATTACAAAATCGGAATATACTGGATAAATGTCCAGAACTGTTATATAATCAGAACAATAATTACATTACTTCATCTTATCCGCTAAAATCACGTATTCAAAAGTAATACGAGCTTTTGAAAATGTGATTTTTTTGCAAGCGATCGAAGCAATATGATTGTTTAATTTTTTTGGGAGGTTGTTCACATGACACAAGGTACAGTAAAATGGTTTAACGCAGAAAAAGGTTTTGGATTTATCGAGGTAGAAGGTGGAAATGATGTATTTGTACATTTCTCTGCTATTCAATCAGATGGCTTTAAAACTTTAGAAGAAGGCCAAAAAGTAGAGTTCGGCGTTGAAGAAGGTAACCGCGGACCTCAGGCTACTAATGTTGTAAAGCTTTAATTTATAGCTTTAACATGTAGAATGCAAAATACAAGAGACATCCAAATTAATGGATGTCTCTTTTTTACGGTTATTTAATTTGTACAGCTTCAGATTTTGAATGATAGCAAATAATATTCAAAGTTCCTATATAAAACGGATAAAACAAGAGCATCGCAAAAAGAATGAACCCTTGAGCGGGCGTTGGCATATCTCCCTGATAAGAGAATGGATACACATTTACAAATATAAAAATCAATTTCACCTTGGCGTAATTGCGTCACGGATTTTGAATTGTGCCCGCACAATTCATTCCTTTCAAAATCCGTGACATCAAGATTTTATCTTCATTCAGTTGGTGTTTGGACACCCACTGAAAAAGGACCAAAACCTCATACATCTCACCATCTTCAGAGGTGGAAGTCTTCTGCTGAATGAAGATAAAGAACGCTGTATAAGGCATCCAAAAAATCGTTGTCCAATATACCAACCGCCGATGCGCTATCCATTTATATGTAAGCATGTATAGCGCAATAGTTGCTACAACAAAACCAATTCCTTGCACAACTAATACTAAGGTATCGAAAGATTGGCCTTCCCACCCCGTGAGTCTCACAATTCGGTAATAATTCACTTCTATTTCAAGAGAAATAAAAAATATTAAGCCATATAACATACTCACTACGTTCAGCTTAAGAAAATAATTCATTCACAACATCCTTATGCGTAAGAATGTAAACCTGCAATAACTAAATTTACAAATACTTGATTAAACACGATAATTCCAAATCCAATAATCGCTAACCAAGCTGTCTTTTCCCCTTCCCAGCCTTTTGAAAGTCGGAAATGAAGGAAAGCGGCATAAAATAAAAATGTGATCAGAGCCCACACTTCCTTAGGGTCCCAACCCCAATACCTACTCCAAGCAATCTGTGCCCAAATCATGGCAAACAACAAACCTCCTAGGGCAAATAACGGGAAACCTATGACAACAGCTCGATAAGTAATTTCATCCATTAATGCTGGCTGTACACGGTTAGTTAATGGCTTTAATAACACAATTAAACGTCTTCTCGTAATGAGTACAATCACCCCATATAAAATCGTCCCAACGATAAATGACCAGACAATCGTATTCAATTTCTTCGCATCTAGCTTATTGGTAATCTGCAAAACGCCAACCTGATCCCCACTAGCTGTTACTGCACCTTTATTAACAATCAATGGCGTCATCGTATATTCGGCTGTTTCCTTCTTCTCTAGCTTATTTTCAAATTGAACTTCGATTTTTTCTCCTGCTAAGTTAAAATAAGTTGCCACCCCAATAAAGCCAATCACGACAATTAAGCAATACATAACAATTTCCAAGGCAATTGTACTCTTCGAAAATTTAGAAACATCTAATGTTCGTAACAAATAAATTATACCTGTTGCAAATGAGACCGATAAAACAGCACTTGAAAAGGCAACTGTCATAACATGAATCGTTAACCAATTACTTTGCAGCGATGGAACAAGTGGTGAAACTGTTTTGGTAAAAACGCTTCCATAACCGAGAATAATTAATGACACTGGGATAGTAAACAAACCTACAACAATTTGCTTATATAAAAAATGAATGATCAAATAACTACCAGTAAGCATAATGCCAAAGAACGTCATAAACTCATACATATTACTTACAGGTGCATGATCAACAGCAATCCACCTTAAAATGAAATAAACTAACTGTAAAGCAAATGCAATATATGTAAGTAGAAGCCCGATTTTTCCAAATATCTTTCCTTTTGATTTCACAGCAAGTCCAATCGGTATAATGGCGATCAGAAGTAAAATAAATGCCACGAAAAATGAATTACTACTTAAACTTAATAATGTTTCGTTACTCAATATAAAATCCTCCAAAGTATTTTTTTGCTCATTTCCATCATGTGAGGTTGATTTCCGTTCCAACTGGGCCCTTTCACTGGACGTCCAGCCTCTACTCCAATCAACCTATATCAATGGTATTACCCTCCCCACCTTTTGTGATGATCCATTTTTATCGTAAACTATATAGTAGCTTCCAATAAAAATAACGATATTCATCAAAGCAAGTGCCATCATTTCCCTTTATATAATTTTATTTTTCGGAATTGTTACAATTCTGTGACATAAAGTAGAGAATAACTCTCTAAAAGTCGAACTTATGTCAAAAAAATAACCATCTATATAGGTAAATAGATGGGGAATTACAAAAAGATAGCAAGTCTTTGCCTACATCTTACTAAAATATGAAATAAAAGTCTATTTCTTTCAAGGTACCTATGTAACAGTAACTATGTGCAAATGATACATAACGTTATGTGAGACAAGCGGAGGTATACCACGGAAAATGCTAGAGCCACTGCCTCATTCAGAGACCATTCAAAAACTACCTTCCTTAGAAAATGAGCATCGCTAGCCTTTACTTTTGAGCAAGAAAATAAAATTTCATATTGCAAGCCTCGCAGCAAAACTTCTACTGCGAAGCATTTAATTTCACATAAATGATTTCCGGATCTCCATCGTCTAAGTTTTCAATAAACCCACTTTTTATAAATCCTGCCGTTTCAAATACCTTATGCATACTAGTATTGGATTGGTTCGTGGAAGAAAAGATTTTTGGAGTTGAAGCCATTTCTATATAAAAAGCTAGTAATGTTGTGGCAACGCCCTTTCTTCTTTCAGACGGCTTTACAATAACTAAAGAGATGAAGCAGTTTTCAAAGAAGTCATTCGTAAAAATAAGAAAACCAGCAATCCCTTTTTCAGTTCGTTGAATGATACAACGTTTTTCGCTAATGGCTGTACGCAAATATTCGCTTCTCGAAAAATCCCCAATTACTTCTTGATCAATCGCACATATTTCATCGAGATGCTCCATACGTGCTTCTAGCAAATCTAGCATTCTATCACCTCCTGTCTTTTATATACAGAAAGAATTTTTCGAAAGGTTAAGTAGCTACCCTAATCGTACAGGACAGCGTTTCTATTCTAGCTTTTCTCTGATATCTTTACTTAAATAATAACTCATCACTTTAATCTCAGCCCTAAACCCGGATGCCATCCTTCCATCATCGATAAATCCACATTTTTTATAGAGCGACTGCGCTGCAGTGTTCGGTAGATTAACTACTAACACAAGTTCATTCATCGTTGGAAAATGCTCCAAAACAAAGTCCGGCAAAAGCTGTAATGCCGCTTTCGCATAGCCTTTCTCCTGTTCATAAAAGTCTGTTGAAAAGGCGCGGATTAAAATTGCTTGTTTATTAGAGGAATATGGCTTAACGCCATCCTTTTCATGTAACACGAAGAAGGTAACGAGCTTCCCTTCTTCTAATACAAGAACGGCATGACGATTCTTGTCCTGCTTTACTAGTTCAATACTCTCTTTCGGAGACATCGTATAGCGAAGTTGCTCCTCTGTGATCGTATATCGTTCAATTAAGTGATCATCTTCTTTTTCATAAAATTTCAATCTCATTAAAGCTCCCCTTTCATCTTGATTCGTCGTTCAACCTTGGTGTATTTGTAACAGTCGCATCGCTTTTGCTACACAACACATACGCCACTGACGATTTGAAAGCACATATTCCTATCGTTTATTTCCATTATAATATATTGAAATAACAGAAAATATAATGTATTCTAACATGATTTAGAAAATTATTTAGAGCAGGTCCCTTCAATTTATGTAGCGGATTTTCTAAGTTGGATGGAGCAACAAGATGTAGATATTCAAACAAATTGGCGTCCTTCAAAAAACCAAATAAAATAAATCAAGCGTTTCTATTAAGCATTTTAAAAAGGCTCATCACCATATCGCTAGTTGATTTCCGTTCCGACTGGATGCTTTACCGCTGACGCTTCGCTTTCGCACAGTGAAAACATTTGTTGTTGCTGTCGGTACATTGATTAAAAATATTCATTTCCACTAATCACCAAAAATGCTACTATAAAGTTATCTATACATAAGGAGTTGAGTGAATGAGTGCGAAAAGTGCAGTAGATGTTTTGTTTAAACAACAAATAATCCAAGGGTTGTAAACTCTAACTGCAGCCTTTGAACAAGGGAGAAAACAAATGGAAAACTATTTTAAAGAATTTCTTACAGGGCAAACTATTACATTACAGCAAATGACTTCCTCCGACCTAGAAGCATTTGTAAAAATTGAAAGTGAACTGAAGACGTTGTTACTGGCAAATGACGACATTCCCTTTCCAAAAACCTTTGAGGATCATTCTTCATTCTTTCAAAGTATTAGTGGAAAAAAAGAAGAGTTTTTCTTCGGTATATTCGAAAAGTCGTCAAATGAGCTTATCGGTTCTTGTGCTGTCTATGGAATCAACTGGAAGAACAGCACTTGCTCTGTAGGCATTTCAATTGGCGAACAATGGCATGGTAAAGGCCTTGGAACGGATGCAATGAAAACGCTTATTCACTTTATTTTTAATTATATTTCCATTAATAAAATCAAGCTTCAGGTTTTCAGCTTTAATAAAGGAGCTATTCGTTCTTATGAAAAATGCGGCTTTACAAAAGAAGGTATTTTACGAAATGAACTTTTCCGTTTCGGTCAATTTCATGATGTAGTTTTATTTGGCCTTTTACGAGAAGAATGGAATCAAATAGGATAAGCTTTTTTCCTCCGTGTGGAAATATTTCAGCATTCTCGATAAACACACGAGCTCCAATTTTTAATTGTAGCTCGTGGGTAAAAACAAATTATCATCAGCAGTTGAGTAATGATAATACGTGTTATTCACTATGATTGTTCGTTGCATGTAAAGCTCCTCAATATCAACGACAAAGTATTCTTCCATCTCATTCTTAAAAAAGTGTTATTTATACGTTCTTTACCCCTCCAAAAGACATTTTACCTCCCATCGCCTTCCTTAGTTGCCACCTGGTCTAATTATGCCAATACGAAAAAGATGGCCCAATAGTAATCATTTCCATTTCATAACTTAGAATATGATGTAATCGCCAAGTAGAAATGAACACTTTCTTACCTGAAAATGCTGAATGAGACTGAGCACAGTTTTTTTGTAAAGTGTTCAAAGTTATCTGATGGTTATATATATTTTAAAAAAATAAAAGGAAGTGACTTTGATGACTTGGCAATATAGTTCTTTTCCTAATGATATAGGCCCATGTCAACGAGAAGGGTCCAGAACTTGTTTTGGTGATATGTATTTTGTATGTAGAAATGGTTATTGGAGACCTACCTATCAATACTGTCAGAGTGATAATACACCAGCATGGCCACAAAATGGTTATGGTCCACAGCTATCGCCACAATTTCGTTCTATTGAAGATATGGGACCTTGTCAACAAGAAGGGTCCTCAACTTGTATTGGTGATATAAGGTATTATTGTAGAAATGGTCATTGGAGACCTACCTACCAATATTGTCAGAGTGATAATACACCAACATGGCCACATTATGGTTATAGTCCACAGCTATTGCCACAACATCGTTCTATTGAAGATATGGGACCTTGTCAACAAGATGGATCCTCAACTTGTATTGGTGATATGAGGTATTATTGTAGAGATGGGCGTTGGAAACCTACCTACCAGTATTGTCCGAGTGATATGTATCCCTATGATTAAATGTTTATACTATAAGCCAACAACAGACATTTCATTCATAGCCTAAATCAATGATTTCCTCGGTTTCGTCAGGCGGATACTTCTTTTCGATAAAATGAACCAAGGGGCTGCCAGTAGACAGCCCCTATTCTTTTTCTCCCCAAACTCTTCGAACATCTCTTAACACGAAATGCTGAAATGTAAGTTGATAAACATCAGGCATTGAAAGTCCCTTCCAAAATGAGTAATCATATTGTGCATCAAAATATTGCATCATTAAGACCATTATATTACCGTGAGTACCAATCACTATATTGTCATTTGGATGTGTAAGAATAATTTTTTGCAAAGTAGTAATAGCTCGTTCCTTGGCGGCATCATTTGATTCTCCACCTTGAAATGCGAAATTTGGACGACTCCACACTTGATGAATCGCATCGTCAAAGTCAAGTAGCTTCCCATTAGATAGTATTCTTTCTTTCAAAGAATCAATCGTTTTTATTTGTAATTTACGTTCTTGTGCTATGCCCTCCACCGTCTGAATGGCTCTTTTATACGGACTTGAATATATGGTATGAATATTTTTATGTTCAAATAATCTAGTAACACGATCCCGATCCTCAACCCCTTTATTAGAAAGCGGGCGATTGTACTCATCAGCTGTATAGTGAGAATGCGCGTGTCTTACAAAGTATATTACAGTCATATTAACTCCTCTATTTTTCTTCAGATTTCGCCTTCTTTTCTTTTATATAATTATATATATCAACCTTCCACATACCATCCTCTTTTAATAATGCATAATTCCTGAGATAGTGCGCGCTTCCGAAAATTATCTCCAATTGAACAATTGCTATATTTTCGGTGCTAGAATCTTTATTCAAAGCAATATTATCGTAGTATCTATACATTAAATAATTCTGTATATCTTCATTTAATAATAAATCGATATACTCTGCTATAAAGGTATCTTTATCTGGAAGCTCATTGTGATTGTAAGTAATTGCATAGAGTTTGTCGAAATTATTCTCAAATATTAAATTCATCATTATTAACACTATTTCCTCTGGGGTAAAATCCTTTAAACTATTCGTATTCCCACTGCTTAAGAATTCTTCATATAAAGCTCTTTTTTCCTTTGGCAATTCCTCCAAATATGTAAAATCATACTGTCTATCAAAAATTGGAGGTGTCGATTTAGAGTTTTCCTCATGTTGAACGGAATGGTTACTACTAACTGCCGTTGATTCTGGAGATTCTCCTGTATTTGTATTCACTTCTGAACATGCGATTAACACTAAACTAGAGACGATCATAGCACTTAATGATAGCGACCTTAACTTCAACATCGTATCCCCCCTATTTAAAATAGATTCAAAACCTATATTTCCACCGTTCAATATATTTCGAATATTCTCAACATTTTAAACCAAAATGAAATCCCCTTAATTACAAACAACAAAGAAGTTTATTTGATAAATTGTGACAAGATATGAAGCCTAAGAAATTCTCGGTCGATGACAGCAACTATTTTTATAGTAAAAAGGATGCAAATCTATTAAACATCTCCCTGTCACTTTTCTAAAATTTAGCCAAAAAAAAACCCTAACATTCTAGTATAAAGGGTAATGAAATATATAAATAATACAATAAAAGTAACTTTAATAGACCAAAATATCTACTACCGCTTATTCTTATTTTCTTCCCAATATAAGAATAAATATAATTTTCTATGACTTTATTACGAATTTCTCAACCTGTACACAATGTGACATATTTTTCATTTTAGGTGAGATACAATGAAAAAGTTGAATCGAGGTCAATGTATTTCAAGAATATGGAGAAAAAATAATAGGGGGAAAAGATTTTGGTTAATTATTTAACGCATAAACAATTCTTGAAGATGGAGATTGAAATTAAAAGAAAAATTATGTATAGAAAGGCAATGGATTTAGGTTTCACCCATCCAAGTGTGGTAGATTGTAGCCAAGAATTAGATGTCCTACTAAATAAATATTCAAAAGCGATCAACAAAGCCAGCTAAAACTATTTCCGATGATTCGTCTAGTTTAGTTTTCGGTTATAATACCTATTTTTGTTGTATAAATAACATAGAAATGGGCTATCTTTTTTATGACAGGAAAAAGGAGGCCTAATCATGCAGGTATTTATATTATCATTGGTCGCTTCAAGCTTTTTACTACAGCAGCCTCAAGATTCAGTAGAAAATACAGCACCGATTCTTTGCATACCTTCTGGAACTACATCTTATAAATATCCTAATAATCAATATCAAGCATTTGGTACTGAGAATGATTTTTATCTTCAATTAGATAGGACAATCTACGAGGAATATAACAATGCTACCTTGAACATTCGTCAAAGAATAGCCTTTAAGGACGTTTCTAAGGCTGAGGAAACATTTAATCTAAAAACAAATTTTATACGTAAAAAAACAGACCTCTCTCAACATACTTTTATTCATCCCAATCGACAAGTATATTTTTTAGCATCCTTTAAACAATTGGATCAGGAGACTTATCATAAATACCTGGTCATTGACGCGGAGACACAAACTATCCTTTTAGGAAACAGTAATTACCAAAGTAATACCATTAAATAATTGTATTTCGTTTGTTGTTTAATTTATTGTATGCTTGAAAATTGATTAATAGTAGCAAATTTAAAGAAAAAATTAACATTTTTAAGCAAATTCTGAAAACACAATTTATCCCATCGCTGTTAGACTCGACTCTTGGAAGTAGTGACTTCCCCTAGAGTCGAGTTAAATTGTTTTTTAGGATTCATTTTATCCCCATTTAAGATAAGGCCTTTTGCTATTATTACTACACAAAGGTATGTATCAATGATTTCACATTAACTGTAAAATCCACTTACTTCATCACGTTCCTCTATGCTTATTTTTTAGCTATTTTTTATTTCTAATGTCTCTTTGTAAGTTTGCCACTGAATATGAATAATTGGGGTAGCCTCCTTTTTATAAATTTTCGCACTTTCTTTTTTCGTTAAGATAAACTGTTTATCGGTATTTACTCGGACGTCATCGAAAGTTATTGATTCTTTAGACCCTTCGATCGTTATTTGTAAATCACCT
>Ga0102589_1003010_pt1 | contig 18145 bp, 20 predicted proteins | sample AraplaMF_Col_mLB_FD_76858 | JGI IMG/M metagenome (GOLD analysis project Ga0102589, IMG submission 76858) | Arabidopsis root microbial communities from the University of North Carolina, USA - plate scrape MF_Col_mLB | ecosystem: Host-associated > Plants > Roots > Endosphere | place: USA... | reverse complement strand
AATTTGATCCGTAATGTGGAGTGGCAAGCGTAATAACATTTCCAACAAATCGATTCGCTCCATATCCAACTAACGCAGCTTGTGTATCGATACCACCTTTACTGTGAGCTACAATATTTACTTTTTTGCCAAAATGATTATAAATCTCTTCAAGCTTTTGTGCTAACAATTTTCCATTGTCCCATTGGCTAGCAGATCCTTTCCCCGCGGCATCATATAATTGAATAAATACAGTTTGATAGCCTGCTTTCAAAGCATAATCGTACATATCATTCATATCATGATATACTGTCTTTCCATACCAACTATCCGCATTACCATTTCTTCCTTGTACAAAGAGAATTGGTGATTTATTCTCATCATAATTAGCAGGTTTCTGACCTAAAAACCATTCTCCAGGAGTAAATACTTCTTGATTTGGAAAGCCAGTCTTAAGCTCTGTTACAACCTCTGCGTGTACATTTGTACTAACAACCATCGGACTCATAAAACAAAGTACAATAAGTAATACGATACACCTTTTCATAATCCCCATTAAAATCCCCCTTTTTCTCTTGAAAGAAAGCGCCATCATTACATTGAACACCAATTGTTTTAAATTCCATTTAATCAATTACTTTTACGATACATTTGAATAAGAAATTAATAGCCACATTCCTTTCTTATCAAACGTTATTCTCTCAACATTCCTTCATTCCTTTTTGCAAGAATCGTTTTAAATATTTCTCAATAAAGCTTTCTCTTTACAAAAAAAGCTGCGTATAAAAGGTTTCTTTAATAACCTTTTATACGCAGCTTCTTTGTTTAAAACTCGATGATGTACTCATCATCATATTTATCGTATTGCAAACCAGCTCCTATTTTCAATTCTGTAACTTTATCTCTTAGAAATGGTGCATCTTCTATTTTACTAGTTGCAATTTCAATTCCGTATTTCTTTGTTAAATGCGCTAACTCTATTAAAAACCATTCTCTTCGCAACGCGACTGGAATATCATACGTCCGTCTTTTCATATATACTAGCACCTCATATTTTTTCATTATTAAAAAAGTACCACTTCTACTTTCGATACACTTTTTAAAACTATCGTTTCTCATCAAAGGCCAATGAAACATTATAGTATATGCATGTCTGTTTTAAACGTGCTATGGCAAAAATAATATTAAAAAACTGAAAACAGCTCATTTAGTTTACATAAAAAAATTATGTAATAGTAAAAGGATAAGGCTTGTCCCCCCATCCTTTTACTATCAAAAGCTAGATTAAGAACATCTTGGTACACCTAAAGCTAAGAATAAACCTGCTACTCCTGCTGTAATTGGCACTTTCAACGTAATAACATCATCTACTTTTGTTACTAAAAAGTAAGCATTCCCTTCTTGTAACACGCAATTCACTAATAATTGAAATTCCATTCAAATCTCCTCCTTTCAATCGATATACTATAATTTATGAAATCTCTTTCAAAAAGTAATAGTAAATATATCTATTTTTCCTTATATACAAAATAAATGTTTATATGTCCATTAAAAATAGTAATTTTCTAAATTAATATAAAACGTGTAATATCCAATAAATCCCTATATAATCTATAGAGAAAATCTTACAAATGGAGGTATAAAAATGGCGATTTTGAGTAATATTGGTGCAGCTTTATTTTTTATAGCTTTTATTCTTTTAATACTATGTATTATTTCATTCTTTAAGAAAACTGGAAAAACAAAACAATATGGTCGTCCTACTGTTATTCTTTTTATGATTTCAATTCTCTTAATAGGAATGGGCACTACAAAATCTGAACACCCAGTCATCGATTTTTTTGCTACTTTAAGTTTAATTTTATTTATTTTTTTCCTTGTTCTAGCAATCTTATCCGTAATTAAAAAGACAGGTGTAGCAAAAAAACAATTTATTATCACTGCTATTTTATTTGTCATTTTTGTTGCATTATCAAGTATTTCAGCTCCTTCTTCTGAAAAGACGACAGCAACAAATAAACAAGTCGCTTCTAATAATGCAGAGAAAAAAGATGATAAAAAGAAAGAAGCGGACGAGAAAACTCAAAAGCAAGAGGATGAGAAGCGTCTAGCCGATGAACAAGCTCGTAAGCAAGAGGATGAAAAACGCCAAGCCGAAGAGCAAAAACGTCTAGCTGATGAACAAGCTCGTAAACAACAAGAAGAACAAAAACGTCTAGCTGATGAACAGGCTCGTAAACAACAAGAGGAGCAAAAACGTCTAGCTGATGAACAAGCTCGTAAACAACAAGAAGAGCAAAAACGTCAGGCTGATGAACAGGCTCGTAAACAACAAGAGGAACAGAAAAAAGCACAGCAAGCTCAAACACAACCTGCTGCAGGAAATACTAGTAATGCATATTACAAAAACTGTGATGCAGTTAGAGCTGCTGGGAAAGCTCCGTTATATAAAGATCAACCAGGGTATAGCCGTAAACTAGACAAAGATGGCGATGGAGTCGCATGTGAAAAATAGCAATAAAAAAGAAGCTTCTAGTAAGCTTCTTTTTACTATTACGTATAGAATCTTATTACTCTTCCATTCTCGGAAGCCCTATATCAATTCAAATTGGTATCTTATTTTTTTATACTTGTAACATTAATCATTAACTGGGTCAATACTCCAATTAATGATTTCAATATTTTTCACCTCCACTTTTCCTTTGACAAGAAGATGTGGAATTAGGTGAAACATCCCGAATTTTCTACCCTTTTCATATTCCTCTCTGTAATATTCTTTTGTACAGATATTTAAATACTTTAATTCTCTATATTCATTAAAGTTGATGAGTTCTATTTCATATTCTTTTAATTCTCTAATTGGTCCACCCCAATTCTGCTTTGAGTACTTGTATATTGCCATACACTCACCATTCAGTGCGCTAATAGGAATTTTATAAAACAGTTTATTTGTATGAATGTTTACTCCTATTTCCAGTAGTACTTTATAAATCTCATAAGGATGCATTGGTAAAAAATGCACGACATCATTCCATAAACATTCAAGTTTTGGTATTTTACGTGTTAATAAGTTCTCTCTTTGAGGATGATCTTTATATTTTTGTATATACTCACCATATAAATTTGGATATAACCTTTTCAATTCATTTAATGGGATTAAATATTCTCCTTTTAATTCTTTTGGTACCATATGATAAACATATTCCATAAAAACCTCCTATAAAATATAAAATTCATACAAAAAAATCTTAGATTAATAGAAAATATATTTATAAACCATCTATATCATAATAATGCATTGTGGATAATTTTCGACTCAAAAAATCCTTCGCCATCAGTTCTATAATGTCCTCTGATAAATAACACTACTATTATTCTCAAAACTGACACATTATAAGTGATTTCAATCACCACATTGTTTTTCATCTATCTCTATTCTTAACTTAGATATTAAATTTAAACTTTATGGAGGCATTCATATGAAACATACATTTACTGAAACTTCAATTGTTGGTGAGATTGTTACACAATTTCCGAAAGCTAGTGATTTTTTCAAGTCATATAGAATAGATTTTTGTTGTGGTGGTGATAAGCCACTTATTGATGCAATTCATGAAAGAAATTTATCGGCTTCCGAAGTAATTACAGAGTTAAATACGCTTTATCATAATACGAAACAATTAAATGAATCTGAAATTGATTGGAAAAGTGCTTCTTATCGTGAATTGATTGATTATGTAATTAATAAGCATCATCGTTATTTAAATGAAGAGTTACCACAGTTAAGTCCATATGTGACGAAAGTATTACGCGTTCATGGAGCAAATCATCCTCATTTAGCTCAAATTCATAAGCTGTTTCATGAACTTAAAATGGAATTAGAACAGCATTTAATTAAAGAAGAAACAGAAGATTTTCCATTAATTTTAGAATTTGAACACAATCCAACTGATGAAAACTATGCAAAGTTACGTAAAGTAGTAGATGAACTAGAAAATGAGCACAATCATGCCGGAAATATTATAAAAGAACTTCGTAAAGTGACAAATGACTTTACTCCTCCAGAGGGCGCTTGCGGCACTTATCGACTTGTTTACCAGCGTCTTGAAGCTCTAGAGTCCGATTTATTTGAGCATATTCATTTAGAAAATAATATTTTATTTCCACGTGCCATTACAAAAGCATAAATAAAAGCAGGACATGAGCATTTCTACTCATGTCCTGCTTTTTCATTACGTGAATAACATCCACACTTCTCCCCTTCACATTAACCCGAATTTTAACAATTTGTGAATCATTATAAAAATGTGATAAATATCACATCTCCCCCTTTTTTGATTTTCTATAATAGAAATATAATCCTTTGTTCAACATTTCACATAAAAGGGGAAATGAAAATGAAAAAACGTTTAATTATGATCGGAAATGGTATGGCTGGCATACGCTGTATGGAAGAAATTTTAAAACATGATAGTGATTCATATGAGATTACTATTTTTGGAGATGAACCGCATCCAAACTACAACCGTATTATGCTCTCTCATGTTTTACAAGGCAAAACAAATATGCAAGATATCATTATGAATGAATACAGTTGGTACGATGAAAACGAAATAACTTTGTATACAAACGAAAGAGTTCAAAATATTAACCGAGAAGAAAAAATTATTACTACAGAAAAGAATCGTACTCTTACATATGACAAGCTCATTATAGCAACAGGTTCTAGTGCTTTTATTTTACCAGTTGAAGGTTCCAATCTTCCTGGTGTAACAGGATTTCGAACTATTGAAGATACACAATTTATGATCGATACCGCTAAAGAAAAGAAAAAGGCCGTTGTTATTGGTGGCGGGTTACTTGGTTTAGAAGCCGCCAGAGGCCTGATTGATTTAGGAATGGACGTACATGTTGTTCATTTAATGCCTAGCTTAATGGAGCAACAACTAGATACGAAAGCAGCTGCTCTATTGCGTGAAGATTTAGAAGCACAGGGCATGAAGTTTTTAATGGAAAAGAAAACTGTAAAAATTCTTGGTACGGATCATGTTGAGGGCATTCAATTTGAAGATGGTGAAGTTGTAGATTGTGATTTAATCGTAATGGCTGTCGGAATACGACCAAATACGAAAATAGCAAGAGATGCTGGTCTAATTGTCAACCGAGGTATTGTAGTCAATGACTATATGCTAACAAATGATGAATCCATTTATGCAGTTGGCGAATGCGCAGAACATGATGGTATCGCATATGGACTTGTTGCCCCTCTTTATGAACAAGGCACAATATTAGCGAAACATATAACAAATTTACAAACAAATGGATATACAGGCAGTATCGTTGGTACGCAATTAAAAGTTGCTGGTTGTGATTTATTCTCTGCCGGCCAAATTTATGAAGATGATCAGACGAAAGCAATATCAATCTTTGATGAATGTAAACGTTCCTATAAGAAAGTATTAATTCGCGACAATAAAGTTGTTGGTATCGTTTTATATGGTGACGCCGCTGATGGTACACGCCTCTTTAGCATGTTAAAGAAAGAAGAAGATATACAAGAATATACAGCCGCTTCCCTTCTTCACAAAGCTGGTGAAGAGAGTGAACTTGACGTTGCTACAATGAGTGCGGATGACACGATTTGTGGTTGTAATGGTGTTACGAAAGGTACAATCGTTCATGCCATTTTAGAGCAAGAGTTAACTACTTTTGAAGAAGTAAAAGGATGCACGAAAGCCGCAGGATCTTGCGGAAAATGTCGTCCGCTTGTGGAACAAGTTTTATCTCATACACTTGGAGATGATTTTGATGCTTCTGCGCAGTCTACTGGTATGTGTGGATGTACAACTTTATCACGTGATGAAGTCGTAGCAGCCATTCACGAGAAAGGTTTAAAATCTCCAAAAGAAGTACGAAATGTGCTTGGTTTTGTACAGGAAGACGGCTGTTCGAAATGCCGCCCTGCTTTGAACTACTATTTACGTATGGCGATTCCAGAAGAATATGAAGATGATAAAGCGTCTCGTTTCGTTAATGAAAGAATGAATGGTAATATCCAGCACGATGGTACATTCTCTGTTATTCCACGTATGTATGGAGGCGTTACAACAGCAGATGATTTAATGAAAATTGCTGAAGTTGCGAAAAAATACGATGTTCCTCTTGTGAAAATTACAGGCGCGAGCCGAATTGGCTTATATGGTATTAAGAAACAAGATTTACCTAACGTATGGGCTGACTTGCATATGACTTCGGGATATGCGTATTCAAAATCGCTTCGTAATGTCAAATCCTGTGTTGGTTCTCGCTTCTGCCGTTTCGGTACGAAAGATTCATTAGGACTTGGTATGTTACTTGAACAATCATTAGAAATGGTAGATACACCACATAAAATGAAGATGGGTGTAACAGGTTGTCCACGTAACTGTGCGGAAGTACTAACGAAAGATTTTGGCATTGTTTGTGTCGAAAATGGATACCAACTTTATATTGGCGGAAATGGTGGTACAGAAGTACGTGAAGCTGATTTTGTAATGATCGTCCCTACTGAAGATGATGTCCTTCGCATCGCTACAGCTTACATGCAATATTATCGTGAAACTGGTATTTACGGAGAGCGTACTGCCTACTGGACAGAACGATTAGGCTTTCAGCACATAAAAGAAATACTACAAGATGCAAGTATGGTTACTACGTTAAATGAACGCTTCCAAACAGCTCGTAGCACATATACGGAAGCCTGGGGACAAGCACTAGAAACGAAGTCATTAAAAGCGATGTATGAAGTAGAAACTGTCAAATAAGGAGCTGTGATCTATATGTTACAAACGAAAGAAAAAATAAAAGTTATGCGTGCGGAAAATCTTCCTATTCAAATCGGTAAAGAAGTGCAAATGAAAGGTATGTCTATCGCCCTATTCCGCCTTTCAAATGGTGAGATTCGAGCTGTAGAAAATCGTTGTCCTCATAAAAACGGACCGTTAGCAGAAGGAATTGTATCTGGAGAATTCGTCTTTTGTCCGCTGCATGATTGGAAAATCTCACTAATAACAGGTGAAGTTCAAAAACCTGATGACGGCTGTATTCAAACATACGAAGTAGAAGTTATTGATGGTGACATTTATTTATACATGTAATTTACGAAAGGAAGCCTCATCTGGCTTCCTTTTAAATAAAAATAGATGAGGTGCAATTATGAACGGATATGTATATTTAGTTGGTGCAGGACCAGGTGATGAAGGGCTTATTACAAAGAAAGCGATAGATTGTTTAAAGCGTGCAGATATCGTTTTATATGACCGTTTATTAAACCCTTTCTTTCTTCATTATACAAAAGAAACATGTGAACTTATTTATTGCGGAAAGATGCCAAAGAATCATATTATGCGACAAGAAATGATTAACGCCCACCTCCTTCAATTTACGAAAGAAGGAAAAATCGTTGTCCGCTTAAAGGGTGGAGATCCATCTATTTTTGGCCGTGTTGGTGAAGAAGCAGAAACTTTAGCAGCAGCGAACATTCCATATGAGATTGTACCAGGTATTACATCTAGCATCGCCGCTAGTAGCTATGCAGGTATCCCCCTCACCCACCGTAACTACAGTAATAGCGTCACTTTACTAACTGGGCATGCGAAAGGCCCTTTAACCGCTCATGGAACATATAATTCATCCCACAATAGCGGCACAATTGCCTACTACATGGGTATAAAAAACTTACCTACAATTTGCGAAAACTTACTACAAGCAGGAAAAAAAGACGTTACGCCAGTAGCAGTCATTGAATGGGGTACAACTGGAAAACAACGCGTTGTCACAGGAACTCTTTCAACCATTGTTTCTATCGTCAAAAACGAAAATATTTCTAATCCCTCAATGACAATTGTTGGTGATGTCGTTTCCTTACGGGATCAAATCGCTTGGAAAGAACGTAAACCATTACATGGGAAAAAAGTTTTATTTGCATCCGCAACGATTAAAACAAGTTCAACGAGGCAAAAGTTACAAGAAGCCGGTGCAGAAATATATCAAATTCCTACTTTCAAAAAGGTAGAATACATATTAACACTTGAACAGATCAATGAAATTTTCAACGTTAATCGTCTTGTTTTTTGTTCAGCTGAAAGTGTAGAAATATTGATACGATCATGTAGTAAACACCAAAAAGATATTCGTTCTTTACAGGCAGGGCTGCAACATATGAACGTTGCTACTCAAGAAAAACTTATACAATATGGGCTACTAAGTAAACAAGCAGAGTTCTCTTCCGATACAACTGTTTATTTAGGACGAAATATTAACCGAATTGCTTTTATTCAAGAGAAAATTGGTGCTGGCTCCTATATGATGACTCATGAATATACAATTGATCACCGCTTCGATGAAGTCCATTCTCGGATGCTTTGTGAATTCTCATGGGATAGCATTGTGTTTGACGGCCGTGCTTCAATTGATACATTTTTATCAGAAATAAAACGACTTGGCTTTATCGATATCCTTACTCTTCCTTTCTCGTATACCGATATTCCAACTTTACACTATGCGAATAAAGTTGGTTTTCATCATGTAGATGAGCAATTACAAGACATAATTATGAAGAAAGATTTGGTGCTGCGATGAAAGGAATTGTATATGTTGGACACGGTAGCCGACTCCAAAAAGGTAATGAACAATTCATTCATTTTGTTCAATCTGTTATGAAAGAACGTAACGAAAGAATTCAAAAAATAGCTTTTCTAGAACTAACAACACCTACCATTTCGGATGCAGTTACAGAAACGATACTAGAGGGAGCAACTGAAATAATGATTGTACCTGTTTTATTATTTGCAGCAGCTCACTATAAACGTGATATTCCTTTTGAAATAGAACAGCTACAAAAGAAATATCCACAAATTACATTTTCAGTTGTACCTCCTTTTAGTACGCATCCACATATGGTGGAACTTGTAGTAAAAAGAATACGTGAAACTATGCCAATGCAAGGTGGTAGTATTTTACTCGTAGGACGAGGTAGTAGCGATTTACAGCCGATACATGAGTTACAACAAATCGGAGCAGCTGTCGAACGAAAACTCGGCATGCCAGTATCCTGTTCCTTTTTAACGAAAGGAACGCCCTCTTTTACGGCTGAACTCAAGAAGATAATATCGACTGCGTCCCATGTATACGTCATGCCGTATCTTCTCTTTACCGGATTGTTGCTTCAAAAAATTAAGTTGCATACGAAAAAATACAATCACGTTACGACTTGTAACTGCCTACAATTTGATACATATATGAAATTAACATTATTAGAACGAATGGAGGAATGTGTGTATGTATAACATGTACCCTCTTATGTTTAATCTAAATAAAAAAGTTGTCGTAATTATTGGTGGAGGTAAAATCGCATATCGAAAAGCGTCTGGATTAAAAGATACAGGCGCTTTTGTCACCGTTATCAGCCCAGAAATTTGCGAGGAAATGAAGGAACTTCCTTATGTTACTTGGAAGCAAAAAACTTTTGCTAATGATGATATTAAAGATGCTCACCTTATTTATGCAGCTACAAATCAACATGCTGTAAATATGATGGTCAAACACGCTGCCCATGATTTTCAATGGGTTAACGTTGTAAGTGATGGTACAGAATCATCTTTTCACACACCTGGCGTCATCCGACATGATGAATATGTTGTCACTATTTCAACTTCAGGTAAAGATCCATCGTTTACGAAGCGTTTGAAGCAAGAATTAACATGTATACTTCCTAATCTTATAAAAAAGCTTTCTCGTATCCACAAATTATAATCTATTTTTCAGCTAAAATAGTAATTACCTTTGGACAAACGTTTTTTAGAAGCGTTTGTTCTTTTTGTTTTGGTTTCTTTTTTGAATAAAGTCGCTTGATTATTGGACATAGTACAATTGTAAACGACACCTACTATTTCAAAGACTATTTTCCTCTTATATCGATGGAATTTCCGTCCACCATTTACCGCCTCAAATCCATTCGGTTTTAAACGTATATTCAAAACAAAATATATGACAAATAAATAACGGCAGTTACTGTAATAATGCTGAAAAGTGTTGAAAATAAAACGATTTGTGCATGTAGTTCGGGCTCTATTTGATACTCCATAGCAATAGTTGATGTATTTCTTGAAGTAGGAAAAGAACTTGCAATAAATAATGATTGTGCAACAATTCCATCAATGTTTAAGAGGTAGATCATGGAAAGTGCTAATAATGGTCCCATCAGTAACCTTCCAATTAAAGACCATGTTATGACTCTATGGAAAAAATTAAGCTTAATGTTGGCTAATTGCGCTCCTAGCAATATGAGTGCTATTGCAACAAAACTATTCGCAAGATGATTAAGAGGTAGAAAGATAGAATTAGGTATTTGAATTGTAAAAGATTGAAAGAGAACCCCTAATATCAGTGCATGAAATACAGGCAGTCTTAGAAATGATTGAATAATACTTCCGATTGTTTTTGTTGCTGATAGTAAGTTATATATCCCATATGAATAAGTTAAAATATTCTGAAAAACAACAATGAAAATCTGAATGGAAACCCCCACTGGATTGTGACTGAAAATCAATTGACTTACTGGTAATCCATAATTACCGGAATTCATTAACGAAATGCTATTTTTTAGAGCGGCACTCTCTCCTTTTTCTAACTTTAATGTTTTTGAAATAAAATGACTTACTATCATCATACTCAGACTGTAAAGCATTAAATAGTATATTATCTGGAGCAACAAACCTGTTTCTATACTAATATCATATATATTCACAAATACAGCCGCTGGCATCAAGCAATAAGTAATAAGTGTAGATAGCTGCTTTAAGTTAAATTGGAACTTTCTTTGTAAGATTGCACCAATTAGCATCAATATTAATATTGGTAATATTACGTCTAATATAATAAAAACAAACATTTAAAACCTCATTCTAAATATATTTTAGTTGGATTAAACGCTTTACTAAATATGGACACATTTAATTCAAATGTAGACCCTGACGCTACCCAAAATACCATTTAAAAGCATTCGTATACAGGATGTTATCGGTAGCTTGTTCATCAAATAGCTGTTGAATCAATTTGATATCTCCATACTCAAAAGGTCTTTTTGCTCTTGTAGATGGTAAATCTGTTCCAAACATAAGTGCATCTGGGTTAACTTCATAAATCGACTTTAAGGCATTCTCAACATCTAATTCGACACGACCAAAACCAGTAGCTTTCACATGTACCCCTTTATCAACTAGTTTTAATAAATGTGGTAAACCTTCTTCTGATAACCCTAAATGGTCAATTGATATAGCTGGTAATTTTTCTATAGTAGATGCAATTTCGGGTAACTCTTTTGCATCAATATAAAGCTCACTATGCCATCCTACTAAATCATGAACTCTTCTAGCAAAGTAATCCAGCTTCGATAAATCTTCTGAACCACCTCTTTTAATATTAAAGCGTAATGCTTTTATCCCATTTTCATTTAAATTTAGTATTTCTTCATCCGTCACTGTAAAAGGTAATTGTGTTACGCCACAAAATGTTGAACCCAACTGTTTTAGTGCCTTTAATAAATATTCTTGATCAAACCCTTGGAAAGAACCAGATACGATCGCTCCACCAATTACATTCAAATTAGGAGATTCATTCTGATAATCTTCTACAACAAAGTTGGGTGGAAAATACCCTTGGTTCTCAATAATCGGAAAATTAAAATCAATAATATGAAAATGTGCATCAAAAATTCTCATTTCATTTCCCTCCCCTCTCTTTTCTTTAACATATCAAATATGACTCATAAAGAAAATTATGGATTATTTATACAAATTCATAATTTTATCTTATCGACCTAAACTTTATTCTTTATTTTAAGTGTACTTTTTCACAATATCCATTAGCCTTTCCAAAAAATCTGGCCCTAAAAAAATATGAAGTTTTTTCTTGTTATAAATACCGTCATATATTTTTAAAATTTCGGGATATTTCTATATATTTATATTAATTTTTATATATAAATATATAGTTTTTAGAAAGGAGCGACTATTTATCGATTCGTTAGCGATCAATAGTCATCGTTCCATTCAAAAGTTATTATTTTCGTTCTCGATATATTCCGAATGTTTTATGAGGATTTTTCGTTTGTTCATTTCAGTTTTTTAACAATCGTACTGTTGCTTTTACTTTGGAAACTTTCAATAGACAAAAAACAGAGTTCTCGATTGTGGAATTAGATTTAAGTTCATACATTTATCCCTTAATTTCTTTATCTGTAGGCAAAACAATTGCAGCTATTATATAAAGTAACACTGTTAATCCACTAGTAAAAAAGGCTGATAATGCCGTTACTATTCGAAGGATACTAACATCAATTCCATACTTATCGCTTAAGCCACCTAATACACCTGATACTTGTTTATCTTGAGTGGACTTATATAATTTTTTCATCTAAACACCCCAATCCAATTAAATATTTGTATGCTAAAAATTAGTTCGAACATTGGAAGAAATTTAAGATTTCTTTAACTAACCTGCCCTTTAATTGAATAACATCTGCTGTCTATATTTTAACATAAAATCCCATAAACCTTCTGTTTTTCATTTTAAAACCACATTATTTTAGAAAACAAGCGTTTGGTAAGATCGCAATACAACGTGGCGAATCCTATTACTAAAAGAACCATCCCATAATACTTTGGGACGGTTCTTTTTTCTTATTAATGATTCTTTAACATCACTAACAGCTTCTCTTGGCTATACATCCACACTGTAATGATTAAACAAGCAAGTGCAACCTCTGATAATGCCATAAATCCAATTGCATAATGACCTGTTAGTTGGAATAGTAACGTTAAAATTAATGGTGGGAAGAATCCTCCTAGTCCACCTAAAGCTGACACAACCCCATTTACTATCCCTGCTTGTTCAGAGAAATACATTGGAACAAGCTTAAAGATTGTTCCATTTCCAATACCTGCACAGAATGCAACTAGTAAGCAACCAAACGTATACACGTTCATGCTAGGCATGAATGATAAAATAATACCAGACAGTGTTAAACCGATAAATACGAAGATTAATATTTTAAATGGATTAAACTTATCCCCGAGCCAGCCACCAATTGGGCGCATCATTGTTGCTAATACGATGAATCCAGCTGTCCGCATGCCTGCATCTACTTTCTCTAATCCGAAGTGAGATACTAAAAAGTTTGGTAAATATACTGTAAATGCAACAAATGATCCAAATGTTAAAAAGTAAAAGATACATAGAAACCATAATTTTTCATTTTTATATACACCTTTTATTTGTTCCATTAATGGTGTATTCACCTTTTTTTCCTTACGATCGCCTAATAAAAAGTTCATAAGTGCAAATGCTGCAAGTAAAACTAAATAACACTGTACTGTCGTTCTCCAGCCAACTGATGTCGCAATGACAGGTGCTAAAAATGAAGTAATTGCTGTTCCAGCGTTACCCACACCGTAAATACCATTTACAAAACCGTGACTCTCTTTCGGGAAGTATTTCGGTAGAGAAGTTACTCCTACAGAGAATACCGCACCACCGATCCCTACAAATAATCCACCAATAATTAAATCCATCATAGAATTGGCAACACTAATGTAAAAAACAGGGAATAATAAAAGTATAAAACTAATAAAGAACAATTTTCTTGCTCCGTAACGATTCGTCCAATAACCAATTGGAATGCGAAGAATAGAACCTAAAATAACCGGTACTGCTGTGACCATAGAGATTTGTCCCGCAGTTAATGGAATATCCGCTTTAATATAAGGCATTAATGATGATAAAATGACCCATACCATAAAACCGATAACTAGATTAGAAGTTTGTAAACTTAATTGAAAATTAGGACTTTTCATCCTGTTCCCTCCTATGTATGCATAGTTATATTCATTCTCTCCAGCCTAATCACGTCCTAACATGATTAGGCTGAAAAGAATCAACCACCACTTACTGGCGGAATCATTGCTACAATATCGCCAGTTTGAATGATGTCATCTTCATTTGCATACTCTTCATTTATGGCGACCATAACCTCATTTGAAATTGCTACGTTATATTCCTTAACCAGAACTTCCTTTAGTTCAGCAACCGTAATATTTTCACACTCTATGTGCAAGGCAGGTTTGCTTACTTCTTCTTGCAAATGTGCAAATAATAGTACTTCAATCATGTTCTCATCTCCCTTTCAGGCTCACCATTTGCATATGCTATTTTCTCTAACTGATCACCTATCCATGACTCACCATCTTCCCAAAACTCTTTCTTCCAAATCGGAACAACTTGTTTTATGCGTTCCATAATATATTCATTCGCTTCATAAGCTGCTTTCCGATGTGGCGTAGAAACGGCGACAACAACAGCAAGATCAGAAATTTGTAATGTACCAATGCGATGTGTAATTGCCACATATGTCCCAGGCCATTTCTCTTCTACTTCGGTTCCAATCTTCTCAAGTTGTTTTTCCGCCATCGTCTTATAAGCTACATACTCTAAATATAGCGTACGACGTCCTTTCGTAAATTCTCTAACAGTACCAATAAAAGTAGTAACAGCACCACATTCACGCCGAATTACTTTACTTGTAACACCTTCAATTGAAATAGGTGTATCAATTACTTCATAATACGTATGTGTCATTTTGCACCTCTTATCTTTGTATAAGTTAGCAATCTATTTTTATATTATTTGTATGATCGAAGTGGTTCTTTCCACGGCCACTCACTTCCTATATTCGATTCCAATAATAATACCGAAACAATTATTCCTGCTTCAAATCCTCTCGTTCCTCCCGGCAGGACGATACATGCATTCGCCTCTGCAAGTGAAGAAATTGCACTAGATTTATCTAAACCAACTGGAGTAACTTGCAATTGGCCATCTACAATTTCCACTCTCCCTCTTACAAAACGAGTAAATGGGTTTGCTTTTGGAAAATCTTTCTGTAAAATCGCTTCTGCACGATATACATGCGGATCTTTTCTATGCAAATATGTTCGAATAACTGGTCTAACATATAATTCACATCCGACATAACAAGCAGAAGGATTACCAGATAGACCGAATAATAGTTTTCCTTCTAGCTCAGCTACAGTAGTCACGCTTCCTGGTCGCATCGCTATTTTGTTGAAAAGTACATTAGCTTGTAATCTCTCATAAATAGCAGGTAAATAGTCATAGTCTCCTACTGAAACACCACCAGTTGTAATTACAATATCTACCTCTTTCATCGCTTTTTTTACAGTGTTATAACACGTCTCTAATTCATCAACGAACTGTCCATAATACCTTACAATTCCGCCCGCTCGTTCAACTTGAGCAGCTATCATATAGGAGTTACTATTTCGAATCTTCCCTTCTTTCAGTTGTTCATGTACTTCCAGCAGTTCACTTCCTGTCGTTATAATCCCAATAACTGGCTGCCTTACAACATGTACGGAACTATAACCAAACGTAGCAAGAAGCGCCGCTACTCCAGGGTTAATAGAAGTCCCTTTTTTCACAAGTATGGCATTTTGTTTTACATCTTCTCCTTGAAAAGAAATGTTATCACCAGCAGCGAAAGAGCGTTTTAATGTCATATACGTCTTTTCGTTTTCTTCAAACCCTTCCGTTAGCTCTAACATAACAACAGCATTACACCCCGCGGGAATTGCGGCTCCTGTCATAATACGTACAGCTTGAAATGCTTTCACCTCTTCTCTAAAAACAGAACCTGCCCCGATCTCACCAATCACTTCAAACTGAATGGGGTTATTGCTACTTGCTTCTTTTGTATCTTCCGCTCGAATTGCAAATCCGTCGTACGGAGAGCGATCGAAATGCGGGACATCATGATCTGCAATAACATCTTCTCCAAGCGTTCTACCGTAGCTGTCTATAAGGGAAACCTTTTCTATTTCACCTTGATGAGCATACTCCATTACGCGTGCAACTGCTTCTGCTACTGGAATTGGTTTACGTTTTTCTAGCATTCTTTTTTCACCTCGTTTTGATAAGGATAAACTCTCTTTCTGTTCATCCTATATATTTTGCGTATAATCGTTTTGCCATTTTCACATCATTTGTCCCATGAATAAATGCCCTACCGTCTGTAAATAAAACAAAACGATATTCATCTACTAGAAACGATAGTAAATATGGGTTTTTTTTGACACTCACGCTTTTTTGTAAACGTTTTCTAACTTCTTCTAAATTAAGAACTCGCTTTATCCCTGGACGGATTTGAACTGTATTCCGCCCGCATAGCACTTCAGTTTTCATCTGTGATCCAAATGTTAAACTTGGGTAAGTGCGTACATTCCCACAAGATGGACATGTACTTTTCTTCTGCCTATTTACTTTTAATGAGAGATATTGATTGTTCCAAATATCAAATGATAACATCGTTCCCCTTAACGCCTGAAAATCATTCACCAATATTTTCATCGCTTCTGTCACTTGGTGAGCAACGACCATTTGTACAGCCGGCTGAATGATTCCCGCTGTATCGCATGTTGCACCGCCCAGAGGATGATCCATTAGGCAGCGAAAGCATGGTGTTTGCCCTGGAAGAATTGTATACGTTACACCGTAACTTCCAATGCAACCACCGTATATCCAAGGTATATTTTCTTTTTGCGAAATGTCATTTATAAGTAGGCGCGTATCGAAATTGTCAGTCGCATCTAATATAAGATCCACTTCTTTCGTTAACTCTTCTATTTCTTGCATTGTGACATCCGTTACAACTGGTACAATTTCCACTTCAGAATTAATCTTTCTTAAATGTTCTGCCGCTGCAATTACTTTCGGTTTGCACTGTTGTGCATCTTCTTCTGTATATAACTGTTGCCGCTGTAAATTACTCCATTCGACGTAGTCACGATCGGCAATTGTCAATTTCCCAATTCCCATCCTAACGAGCGCTTCTGCATTCGCAGTTCCAAGTGCACCCGCACCGATTAGGAGCACATGTTTTTTCCTTATTTTTCTTTGTCCCATTTCACCAATTCCAGAGAACAATACTTGCCTTGCATATCGCTCTTGCATAGAGAACCCTCCTTTCGCTATCCGCCAATGTAAGACATTTCAACTTTTGGACGTTTATTTGTACTTTCCACCGTTCTTTCATCTGAATACCGATCTGTTCTGTACTCCCATGTATGTTGGAGAATTTTTAATAATGAAGCATCAGAAATATTTTCTCGAAGAAGCGTTCGCAAATCCGTTCCTTTTGTTCCAAATAAGCACGTAAAAAACTTGCCGTCTGCCGAAATACGAGCTCTCGTACAAGAAGAACAAAATGACTCAGATACTGAAGTAATAAATCCAACTTCTGCATCGCTCCCTACATATCGATACAATTTCGCAACTTCGCCAAAGTAATGAGGTTGAACAGGTTCAATCGGATATACGCGATTAATCTTCTCTATTAATTGTTCCTTCGTAATAACTTGTTCAAAATTCCATCCGTTCGTACTGCCTACATCCATAAACTCAATGAAACGGAGCTGAATTTCTTGTTCTTTAAAATAACGAGCCATATGAAGAATTTGACTATCATTCATACCTTTTTTTACGACCATATTTACTTTTACTTCTAATCCAGCAGCCTTTGCTGCTTCAATTCCTTTTAATACAGGTTTTGTACTTACATTTCTTCCATTAATTTTTTGGAAGACGTGATCCTCTATCGCATCTAAACTAATATTTACACGTTTTAATCCCGCATCTTTTAGCGCCTTAGCTTGTTTTGCTAAATGAATACCGTTTGTTGTGAGTCCAATATCCTTTAAGCCTTCTAGCTTTGCAAGCCTTGCAATTAACTTCGGTAAATCTTTACGCAATAACGGTTCACCGCCAGTAAGTCTAATTTTATTGACTCCCATACTTATAAATAATCTCGCTAATCTTTCTATTTCATCGAACGTTAATAAAAACTCTTCTTGTAAAAAAGCGTAATCAGGCCCGAACACTTCAGCAGGCATACAGTATGTGCACCTAAAATTACAACGATCAATAACCGAAATACGTAAATCTTGAAGTGGCCGCTCTAACGAATCCCTCATCTTCTCGTGCATCTATATCCCTTCTTTTCTACTGCAATCCTTAGTAGGTTTCATATTTTTTATTTGCCTTTATTATAAAAAAG
>Ga0102589_1003007_pt1 | contig 18164 bp, 14 predicted proteins | sample AraplaMF_Col_mLB_FD_76858 | JGI IMG/M metagenome (GOLD analysis project Ga0102589, IMG submission 76858) | Arabidopsis root microbial communities from the University of North Carolina, USA - plate scrape MF_Col_mLB | ecosystem: Host-associated > Plants > Roots > Endosphere | place: USA... | reverse complement strand
TCTCCCAGGACCCCATGACCTCGCTCAACCCTTACCTGACGGTGGAGCGACAGATGACCGAGGTGCTGCAGTTCCACAAGGGCCTGGACCGCAAGGCGGCGCGCGCCCGTTCGGTGCAACTGCTCGATGCCGTCAAGATCCCCGAAGCCGCGCGCCGCATCACCATGTACCCGCATGAGTTTTCGGGCGGCATGCGCCAGCGCGTGATGATCGCCATGGCCTTGCTGTGCGAGCCCGAGGTGCTGATCGCCGACGAGCCGACGACCGCGCTGGACGTGACGGTGCAGGCGCAGATCATCGCCTTGCTGCGCGATCTGCAGCGTGACTTCGGCACCGCGATCGTGATGATCACGCACGACCTGGGCGTGGTGGCAGGCCTGTGCGACGAGGTGATGGTGCTCTACGGCGGGCGCGTGATGGAGCAGGGCAGCGCCGACAGCATTTTTTACAGGGCCTCGCACCCTTACACCGTGGGTCTGTTGGGCGCCATCCCGCGCCTGGACGCGGACGACGAGGCGCTGGTCGCCATTCCCGGAGCGCCGCCCAATATGGCCAAGCTCCCCAGCGGTTGCCCGTTCAGCGAGCGCTGCACACTGGCCAGCGAGCAATGCCACGAAGTGCTTCCGGCGCTGCTGCCTGCCGCGCATGATGCGGCCGTTCTCAGGGCCTGCCACCGTTCTGTGGAAGCCGTCTCGGAGCTGTCAAGGAAGGGGGTTGCCCATGCATGAGGCGAGTTCTCTGATCGCTCCCATCCTGTCGGTGCGCGACCTCAAGGTTTACTTCCGGATCAAGGCGGGCGGCGCCTGGCCCTGGTCGCCGGCCCGCATCCTCAAGGCCGTAGACGGCATTTCCTTCGACATCCATGCCGGCGAAACCCTGGGTGTGGTGGGCGAGTCGGGCTGCGGCAAATCGACGCTGGCGCGCGCGGTGCTCAACCTGATCCCGGCCACCGCCGGCAGCATCACCTGGATGGGCCGGGAGATGACAACGGCCTCCAGCGACGCCTGGCAGGCGGCCAGGGCGGACATCCAGATGATCTTCCAGGACCCACTGGCCTCGCTGGACCCGCGCATGACCATTGCGCAGATCATCGCCGAGCCGTTGCGTACGCATCGCCCGGCCATGCCCGAGGCCGAAGTGATGCAGCGCGTCAAGGCCATGATGGGCCGCGTCGGGCTGATGCCGCAGCAGATCAACCGCTACCCGCACGAGTTCTCGGGTGGCCAGTGTCAGCGCATAGGCATTGCGCGTGCCCTGATCCTGGAGCCCAAGCTCATCATCTGCGACGAGCCGGTGTCGGCACTCGACGTCTCCATCCAGGCGCAGATCATCAACCTGCTCAAGGAGCTGCAAAAGTCCATGGGCCTGGCGCTGATCTTCATCGCCCACGACCTGGCCGTCGTCAAACACATCAGCGACCGCATTCTCGTGATGTACCTCGGGCATGAGATGGAAGTCGCGCACAAAAAAGCGCTGTATGCCGCGCCGCGCCATCCCTACACCCAGGCCTTGCTGTCGGCCATCCCGATTCCCGACCCGGCGCTGGAGCGCAAGAAGGTGATCCAGTTGCTGCAGGGCGACCTGCCTTCGCCCATGGCGCCGCCTTCAGGCTGTGTGTTCCGCACGCGCTGCCCGCTGGCGATTGCGCGCTGCGCCGAAGAGGTGCCGGCACTGCGCCGCCTGAGCGAGCAGACGGAAGCGGCCTGCTTGCTGGCCTGATCAGCGCTGGCTCACCTGACAAGGCACAGGTAGACCGCAAAAATAGCCACCAGCCATAAGGTCTCGATCAGCATCAGCGCCATGGGCCGCCAGCCCAGCTTGACGAGTTCTTCGAAAGAGGTCTTGATACCCAGGGCCGCGATGGCGACCACCAGGCAGACACGCGAGACCTGGCCAAGTGCTTCGTTGAGCCGCGGCGTGACCACGCCCAGGCTGTTGGCCAGCACCAGCGCCATGAAGCCGACCAGGAAAAAGGGCAGCAGCGGCGTGCGCGGGCCGGCATCGCCGGTGCTGCTTCGCCTGCGCCAGTACCAGGCCAGAACGGCGACCACGGGCACCAGCAAAGTGACACGGAACAGCTTGACGATCACCGCGACGTCGCCGGTTTCGTGCGACATCATCAGTCCCGCGCCCACCACCTGCGCCACGTCGTGGATGGTGCCGCCCAGGAAGATGCCGGCGCCGCTGTCATCCAGCCGCAAAATTTTTGCCAGCAGCGGGTAGACCACCATGGCCAGCGTCGACAGGCCGGTGACGCCGACCACGGTCAGCAGCGCGTGGCGTTCGTTGTCCTGCGTTTTGGGCATGACCGCCGCCACGGCCAGGGCCGCTGACGCGCCGCAGATGGACACCGCCGCGCCGCACAGCAGGCCGAAGTCGGTGCCCAGGCCCAGGCGCCGCGCCAGCCAGGCGCCCAGCGCGATGGCGCTGGCAACGGCGATCACCGCGGTGGCCAGCGGCCCCATGCCCAGTTGCCCGATCTGTGCCAGCGTGATGCGCGCACCCAGCAGCGCTACGCCTATGCGCAGCAGTGTCCTGGCGCAAAACTCAATGCCGGGCCGGCAGCGCGCGTCCTGGTAGAGGAAGTGAAAAGCCAGGCCGAACAGCAGTGCGTACAGCAGCTGCGGGCCGCCGTAGTGCTCTGAGAGAAAGGTCGCGCCCAGCATGATGAGCAGCGGCAAAGCCAGGCCCGGCCACAGGCTGCGGGCGTGAAGAAGCCAGGGACGCGCAGCGCTGAGCATGGTCGTGCAACCTCGTGAAAAAAAGAAGGGAGGAACGCCTCGAATGCGTGGAAGAGGCGTGGGGCTCAAAGGCCCCGGTCGTCAGGCTTGCAGCGCGGCAAAGCCCTGCTGCAGATCGGCCAGCAGGTCGGTCGGGTCTTCGAGCCCGATGTGCAGCCGGATGATCTGGCCGCGGCCCGACCAGTCGGTCACGCTGCGGGCATTGCGCAGGTTGGCCAGCGTGACCAGGCTTTCATAACCGCCCCAGGATGCGCCCAGGCCGAACAACCGCAGGCCGTCGATCAGACGTTCGGCGGCGGCCTGGTCGAAGCCCTGCTTCAGCTCGAAAGACAGCAGGCCGTTGGTGCCTTTGCAGTCGCGTTTCCAGAGGGCGTGGCCGGGGTCGCTGGGCAGGGCCGGGCAGAACACCGTCGCCACTTCGCTGCGCGCCTGCAGCCAGGTCGCCACCTTCATGGCGCCGCTTTCATGCACAGCCAGGCGCGCGGCCATGCTGCGCGTTCCGCGCAGCACCAGGAAGGCGTCATCGGGGCTCACCGTCATGCCGAAGGCGTCGCTGCGTTCATTGAGCGCCTGCCAGGCGGCTTGCGTGGTGGCGACGGTGCCCATCATGACGTCGGAATGGCCCGACAGGTATTTGGTGGCGGCCATGACCGACACGTCGGCACCCAGCGCCAGCGGACGGTACTGGTAGCCGGATCCCCAGGTGTTGTCGGCCACCAGCAGCGCGCCCCGAGCATGGGCGATGGCGGCCAGGCGCGGCAGGTCGCACATTTCATAGACCAGCGAGCCAGGGCATTCTGTGTACACCATGCGTGTGCCCGGCTCGATTTTTTCTTCCACGTCGCTGCCGTCGGCCGCGAAAAAAGTGCAGCGGATGTTGTAGGGCGTGAGGAAGGACTCGACCAGCTTGCGCGCCGGCTCATAGACGCTGTCCGACATCAGCACATGGTCGCCGGGCTTGAGGTAAGCCAGCAGCGTCATCGCGATGGCAGCCAGGCCTGTCGGAAAAAGCCGTGTGCGGTAAGCGCCTTCGAGCTCGCTGACCATGTCTTCCAGCGCGTAGTTGGTCGGGTTGCCGCGCGCGCCGTAGGTGAATACGCGTTCCTCGCCGCGCCGCTGGCGCATCTCGCGCTGGTGCGCCGTGTTGTCGAACAGCACGGTGCTGGCGCGCACCACGGGCGGGTTGACCGGTCGCCCACCCTCAAAAGCCGGCTGCTTGCCGGCATGGACCAGGCGGGTCAGGGGAGACTGGCTAGGCAGATCGGCTGGTGGCGATTTTTTGTTCATGGCTGAAGGCGCTTTGAAGAAACAGGGTTCAGTCTAGCTTGGCGCCCGAGAGTTTGACGACGCGCGACCAGCGGGCGATGTCAGCCTTGAGCTGCGCGGCAAAAGCCGCCGACGTGTTGCCGACCACTTCGCTGCCGCCGTCGGTGATCAGCTTGCTGACTTCCGGCGTCTTCAGGGAGCGCACGATGCTGTCGTGCAGGTAGGCCACGCGTTCCGCGGGCGTGCCGGCGGGCGCGAAGAAACCGTACCAGTCTTCAAAGGTGGTGTTCTTGTAGCCCAGTTCTTCCAGCGTGGGCACCTTGGTGAACACGCCGATGCGGCGCGGGCTGGTGACGGCCAGTGCGCGCATCTTGCCGTTCTGGATGAAGCTGGACACCGAGGCGGTGGAGGTGATGAGCACGTCCACCTGGCCGCCCAGCAGGTCGGTGATGGCGGGCGCCGCGCCCTTGTAGGGCACGTGGGTCATGCCGATGCCGCTGTCTTTTTCCAGGACAACGCCGACCAGGTGCGAGAGCGTGCCGTTGCCGGGCGTGGCATAGGTGACGCGCCCGCCGGGGGCCTTGGTTTGCGCAGCCAGGTCGGCAAAGCTCTTCAAGGACGAATTGCTGGGCACCACCAGCACCAGCGGCGCGGCATTGATCTGGGTGATGGGCACAAAGTTCTTCAGCGGATCGAAGCCCGGTGAAGCGTAGAGGGTTGGGTTCACGGCCATCAGCGAGACCTGGCCCGTGAGCACGGTGTAGCCATCGGGTTTGGCGTCGGCCACGGCCTTGGCGCCGATGTTGCCGCCGGCGCCTCCGCGGTTGTCGACGACGGCGGTCTGGCCGGTGATGTCGGACAGGCGGGTGGTCACAAAACGCGTCGTGGCGTCATTGCCGCCGCCGGCGGGGAAGGGCGATACGAATTTAATGGGCTGGTTAGGGAAGCCGCCGACCTGGGGCATGGGTTGCGCGGACGCGGCGCCGTGCACGGCGAGCAGGGCGCAGCAAAAAGAGGCGGCGGTGAATTTCAGCTGGGCAAGCATGAGAGCTCCTGAATGGATGGAAGCAAAAAATGGAAAAGAAGGGCGAGGCCGCCGAGGCCGGCGAGCCTCAGGCGTGGGCGTGCGTAGCGGCTGCGGGCAGTTGATAGGCCTGGAGTTCCTGTGCGTCGAGCTGCCCGATCAGGTTGACTTCCCAGGCCAGGTACTGGCGGGCTGCTTCCTTGTTGCCATCGTGCCGGTCGTGCACGAAGAACAGGTAGTCGATGCAGTCGCTGTCGGCCGGAATGTTTTCAGACGCTTGCAGCGGCAGGCCGGCGGCGCGCCAGCCGTCCAGGCCGCCTTCGAGCAGGCTGGGTTTCAGGCCCAGCGCCTGCAGGTCCACGGCCGCGCAGGCCGCCACCGCGGGCTCGTCGGCAATCAGCACCACCGGGCGGTGCTCACCGGCCAGTGCCTGCGCCAGGCGCGGGCGAATCGTCCAGCGCGTGCCCGCGATGTGTTTCTGGCGGAACTGCATGCTGGGGCGCAGGTCGATAGCGCAAACGCTGCCGTCGGCCAGGCCGTCCATCAACGCCCGTGCGCTGGTGGCGGGCAGTGCAGGCAGGGCGACGGGGGCCGGCGCGGGCAAGGCCAGGCCGCTGGACAGGCCTTGCTCCAGCACGCTGGCATCGTGGCCCAGCTGGCGCAGCCAGCTGGCCACCGTGAGTGCGCGCATGCCGTCGGTGTCGAACAGCACGAGGCGTGCCTTGCGCACGCCCACATACTGGTCGGTGGCCTGGATCAGCTGGCCGCCCGGCGTGTGTTGCGCGCCCGGCAGGCTGCCTTGCGCGAATTCTTCGGGACTGCGCACGTCGCACAAAAAGAGCGTGCGCCGCGTGTCGCCGGCCCATTCCCGAACGGTCTGTGCATTGACGACGGGTACATTGAAGCGCTGCGCCAGTGCCTGGGCTGCTGCGCGCATGTCAGCGGTTCCGGTGGGCTGGGCGGATTCAGGGTAGCGCCGCGTGCCGCCATGCTCGAGCTTGAGGTCGGCCAGGTACCAGCCCTGGGTGCCGTTCTCAAGCGCCGACACCGGGTTGCGCACGCCCAGGTTGATCAGCGTCTGCGCGCCAATGATGCTGCGCGTGCGGCCCGCGCAGTTGATCACGATGTGGGTGCTCTCGCTGGGGACCAGGTCGCGGATGCGCAGGGCCAGTTCGCCGTTGGGGCAGCTGATCGCTGTCGGGATGTTCATCTTGCGAAATTCCGAGAACGGACGCCCGTCCAGCACCACCACATCGTCCTTGCGTTCGATCATGGCCGCCAGTTCGGTGGCGCTGACCCGGGGCGTGTGGTAGACCTGCTCGGCCAGCTCGCCGAAAGTCTTGGACGGCACGTTGACGCCGGCAAACAATGCGAAGCCGGCAGCCTTCCATCCGGCCGTGCCGCCTTGTAGCACCTGCACATCGGTATAGCCGATTGCTTCCAGGCGGCTCGCGGCCAGGGGTGCTGCGCCCTTGCCGTCGTCGTCATAGACCACCAGCCGCACACCCTTGCGCGGCGCCAGGCGCGGCGCGTCCAGCTCGAGCCGGCTGTAGGGCATGGGGATGCCGTAAAACAAATGCGACTGGCCGTACTGGCCGTGCTCGCGAACATCGAACAGGGCGATTTCTTCGCCGTCGTGCAGCCAGGCTTTGAGCGTGGCGGCGTCTACAAAACGTGTCATGGAATAAATGCGTGTGGTTTCGGGAGATTCGGGAAGGAGCGTGGAATACCGGGGGCGCTCAGCGGCGGGTCTGCACGCCAATGCCCATGGTTTCGTACGTGCCTTTTTCCATGTCGTAGCTGGTGCGCGAGGTCAGGGTCTCGAGTGCGCGACCGTACATGTGCAAGTGGCGTATCACCTGGCCTGCGGGAATCTCCACTGAGTGGATGTCTTCCGGCAGCAGCGCAATGCCCGTGCCGGGCTCGACCACGACGGAATTGACTTGTTTGAGCTGGCCCCGGCCCGGCACCGAGCCGTCATCCTGGCGCTCGTACACGCGGTTGAGTTCCGTGCCTTCCACGGCGCTGATGCAGGCCCAGGTGGTGTGGTTGTGCGGCACGATGCGTTTGCCGGGGCGCATCACATTGAGGTAGAGCGCGAAGCTCTGGTCGGCATCCTCGGAGATCAGGTAGCGTGCCTGCAGTTCAGGGCTGACAGGGGCGTTGAAGTCCGCCTCGCTCCACAGGTCCTTGCGACCGGCCAGCTGGTTCAGCACCGCCAGCACCTTGGCCAGGGATTGGCGAGTTGCCTCACCGCTTCCAACAATAAGCTTAATGTTTTCAATGGCGGCGCCGACCACCTGGCTGCGCTCTGCTGCTGTTGTATTCATGGGGCTTCCTGAGTGAGATTCGGGGTTGATAGGCCTAATATAGTCAAGTCATATTTTTCGAACAACGCAGAAATAGAGATAAACGCATTAGCATCTGTAATATGAATGTGGATGAGCCATGGATGAGCCATGGATGAGCCATGGATGAGCCATGGATGAACGTGGTGCTGAGGAAACCCAAGAATGAAAACCCTTGACCTCGAATTGCTGAGGTCCCTGGTCGCCATCGACGAGCAGGACAGCTTTGCCGGCGCCGCCGTCCATCTGGGCAAGACGCAGTCGGCGGTGACACAGCAGATGCAGCGCCTGGAAGACCAGATAGGCCACCCTCTGTTTGAAAAACACGGGCGCAGCAAGCGCTTGACCTCGCACGGGCAGAAGCTGCTCGAGTACGCCCGCCACCTGCTGGCCATCAACGACGACGCACTGCGCAGCTTGCAGCAGGGCAGCCTCGAAGGCGTGCTGCGCATAGGCGCGCCGCACGACGTGGCCGACAACATGCTGCCTACGCTGCTGGCGCAGGTGGCGCGGGTTTCGCCGCTGCTTCAGTTGGATATCCACGTGGGGCGCAGCCCCTTCCTGATGGAGTCGCTCAAGCGTGGGGAGATCGACATGACGATCTCCAACCGCAACGACCCGGGGCTGGATGGCGTGGTGCTGCGCACGTCGCCCACGGTATGGTTGTGCTCGGCCAGCTATGTGCATGACCGCGCCAAGCCAGTGCCGCTGATTCTGGTGGATGGTCCCAGCGTGTTTCACCGGCTTGCGCGCGAGGCGCTGGATGCCGCGGGCATTCCCTGGTCGCCCAACTACACGGCCTCCAGTTTGATTGGCATCAAGGCCGCATTGCGCGCGGGCTTGGGCGTGACCGCGCGCAGCATTGAAACAGCGGGGCCCGAACTGCGTGTGCTCGGTGAGAACGATGGCCTGCCGCGCTTGCCCGACCTCGATTACTACCTGTTCATTCGCAGGAACGTCATCAACCCCGTCACGCGCAAGGTGTTCGACATGCTCAAGGCCAACCTCGGCTTGATCCGCAACGCGGCGGACCCGGCTCGACCTGCGGGCAAGGGAACTTGAACAGCACCTGTCAGAAGTAAATGACAAGTGGCGCGCTGCCCGGCTCGCTGATCGACGTGCTGATTCGATGTGGTGGATCGCATGGTGGTTCGCGTGACGATCACGGGTTTCTACTTTCTTCTTACTTTCAAAAGAACGCGTGCGCGAATCCATGATGACAGTGAAGCTCGCCAGCAGAAAGCCGTAAGCAAATGTTGGACGCAAGCCACATGAAGCCCCCAAACTCGCGAACGAATGCGGTACTTCCATCAGCACGGTGTACGCTTGCCGCACGCTGATGAGGCCGGCATGGGTCGTGCTTATCTATCGGACGTACTTGAGAACAATGCAAGGAGTGAGTGTTAATGTCTGTTTCAAATTTCCCCATCAAGCGCCGCACGCTGCTTGCTGGTTCCGCAGCTTCCCTGGCGCTTGGCGCCGCACCCGCCTGGGCTGCCTACCCCGACAAACCCATCAAGATCATCGTCCCCTGGGCGGCGGGCGGCAGCACCGATGCCATTACCCGCGTGCTTGCGCAGCGCTTGACCGAGGGCTTGAAGCAACCCGTGATCGTCGACAACAAGCCGGGCGGCGCCGGCCACGTCGGCATTGACCAGGCAGCCAAGTCGGCACCCGATGGTTACACCCTGGCGATTGTCGAACTCTCACATGTGTATGCGCCGGCGGTTGTCGCCAACCTGCCTTACGACATCCTGCGTGACTTCACACCGGTCACGCTGGTGGGCACCTCGCCCATGGTGCTGTTCACCGGCCCCGAAGTTACCGACTTCAAGAGCTTCCTGAAATCCGTTTCCAACCCCAAGGGCGGGCCGTCCCCCATGGCAAACAGCGGAACGGGCTCCATCAGCCACCTGGTGGGTGAGCTGTTTTCCCAGGAGACCAAAGTCAAGTTCAACATGGTGCCTTACCGCGGTGGCGCGCCGGCCATGGTGGACCTTGCGGCAGGCCAGGTGTCTTCCTATTTCGCCACGCTGGCCACCGGCTCCAGCCTGATGGCTGCTGGCAAGGTCAAGGCGCTGGCCGTCACGGGCCGCAAACGCTCCGACGTTCCCATCCTGCGCTCGCTGCCGACGATGACGGAACTCGGCCTGAAAAACATGGACGTCGCCCAGTGGTGGGCATTGGTGGCTCCGGCGACCACGCCGCTCGAAGTCACCGAGCGCCTTCGCCTGGAACTTCTGTCCGCGATGTCGGACTTGAAGGTGGTCGAGAAGATGTCCGCCCTGGGTGTGGAAATGAAGGGCACCTCGCGCGACCAGTTGCGTAGCTTCCTGCGTTCGGAATCCGAGCGCTGGCGTACGCTGGCGCGCAACGTCGGCCTGAAGCCGCAATAAGCGGCGTCTGAAAAGCGGTGAGCGCCGGCAACAGCGCCGGCGCTACAGGCCCAGCCAGCGCTGGGCTGCCGCTTGCAGCGCCTGCTGCGAGCCTGTGGTCAGCAAAGTGGTGTGGCCGGGCAGGTCGCCGGGCCGCAATTGTCCGGCAGCCTCAAGCAGGCGGCGCGTCTGCCGCGCCACCGGCTCGCCGGTTTCAATCAAGCCGACATCCGGGCCCACCAGGGCCTGCAATGTGTCCCACGCAAAAGCGTAGTGCGTGCAGCCCAGCACCAGGGTGTCGACTTCTCCTGCGCCGCTGCCGAAGGGGCCTATCGCCTGGGTGTATTGCTCGCACAGCGCGCGGACCCGGGCCACATCATGGTTCTGTATCGCATCGGCCAGCCCATCGCAGGGCTGCAGGATGAAATCGGCCCGGTCTTTCAGCGAGTCATGCAACACGCGCAGCTTGGTGCTGGTCACCGTGACGCGCGTTGCCATCACGCCGATGCGCCGTGTCTTGCTCAAGGCGACGGCCGGCTTGAGTGCCGGTTCCACTCCGACCAGCGGCAGGTCGGGGTGTTCTGTCCGCACGAGGTGCACGGCGGCGGCTGTCGCGGTATTGCAGGCGATCACCAGTGCCTTGATGGCATGTTCGTCGCGCAATTTGCGCACGACGGCGTGTGTGCGCTCTATGACAAAGGCGTCGCCGCGCTCGCCGTAGGGCGCGAAGCCCGCATCAGCCAGGTAGACGAAAGACTCCGCGGGCAACTGCGCCCGCAGCGCCTTGAGTATGCTCAGGCCGCCCACGCCGCTGTCGAACACACCGACCGGCCGGGCGGCTCCGGCCTGGCTCTCGCTCACGCCGCCGCGACGGGAATGTTCTTGAACTCGCCGGTAGCGATTTTTTTCTGCCACTCAGCCGGGCCGGTGATATGGGCGCTGGTGCCGCCCGAGTCCACCGCCACGGTGACCGGCATGTCCACCACGTCGAATTCGTAAATCGCTTCCATGCCCAGGTCGGCGAAACCAATCACCTTGGCGGTCTTGATGGCCTTGCTGACCAGGTAGGCGGCGCCGCCTACGGCCATCAGGTAGGCGCTCTTGTGTTTCTTGATGGCCTCGATGGCGACCGGGCCGCGCTCGGACTTGCCGATCATGGAGATCAGGCCGGTTTCAGCCAGCATCATTTCCGTGAAGCCGTCCATGCGCGTGGCGGTGGTCGGGCCGGCCGGGCCCACGGCTTCGTCGCGCACCGGGTCAACGGGGCCGACGTAGTAGATGACACGGTTGGTGAAATCGACCGGCAGCTTCTCGCCCTTGGCCAGCATGCCCTGGATGCGCTTGTGCGCGGCGTCGCGGCCGGTCAGCATCTTGCCGCTCAGCAGCAGGGTCTGGCCGGGTTTCCAGCTGGCGACTTCTTCCCGCGTGAGCGTGTTGAGGTCGACTTTTTTGCTCTTGTTGTAGTCGGGCGCCCAGTTCACGTTGGGCCACAGGTCCAGCGAAGGCGGGTCCAGGTAGACCGGGCCGCTGCCGTCCATCACAAAGTGCGCGTGGCGCGTGGCGGCGCAATTGGGGATCATGGCCACGGGCTTGCTGGCCGCGTGCGTGGGGTGCATCTTGATCTTGATGTCGAGCACGGTGGTGAGGCCCCCCAGGCCTTGCGCGCCAATGCCCAGCGCGTTGACTTTCTCGAACAGTTCCAGGCGCAGCTCTTCGGTTTTGGTGAGCACCGCACCCGAGGACGATTTGGCCTGCAGCTCGTACATGTCGAGGTCGTCCATCAGGCTTTCCTTGGCCATCAGCACGGCTTTCTCTGCGGTGCCGCCAATGCCTATGCCCAGCATGCCGGGCGGGCACCAGCCGGCGCCCATGGTGGGCACGGTCTTGAGCACCCAATCGACCACCGAGTCGCCGGGGTTGAGCATCACCATCTTGCTTTTGTTTTCGCTGCCGCCGCCCTTGGCGGCCACGGTGACGTCGACCTTGTTGCCGGGCACCAGTTCGGTGAAGATCACCGCGGGCGTGTTGTCCTTGGTGTTCTTGCGGTCGAACTGCGGGTCGGCGACGACCGAGGCGCGCAAAGTGTTGTCGGGGTGGTTGTAGCCGCGGCGCACGCCTTCGTTGATGGCGTCGTCAAGGCTGCCGGTGAAGCCTTCCCAGCGCACGTCCATGCCGACCTTGAGGAAGACGTTGACGATGCCGGTGTCCTGGCAGATGGGGCGCTGTCCGGTGGCGCTCATCTTGCTGTTGGTCAGGATCTGCGCGATCGCGTCCTTGGCCGCCGGGCTTTGCTCGCGCTCGTAGGCGCGCGCCAGGTGGGCGATGTAGTCCGTGGGGTGGTAGTAGCTGATGTACTGCAGCGCGGCGGCTACGGATTCGATGAGGTCGGCTTGCTTGATCGTGGTCATGATGGGGTGGGGGTCGTCGTTTTGGGGAATTCGGGCAAACCTTGCAATTATCCGTCTTCGCAAAACCCCTCAGATGAGAATTCTTCTCGTCTGCGGTCATACTTAGAACCTGTTCACGGTCTAAATGGGGCCGCGCAAGCACCTTCTCGGGATGGGATGCAAGGCGCGGTGCGACGCCCATAGTGCAGCTATGGGCTAGCGCCGCAACGCCGCAGACCGCCCGAGAAGGCGCTTGCCCTCCGGGTTGGGATGAAATCGGGCGATTGAGCCACCCAGGCCCTTGCATGGGCATGAGCCCATGCGGCGTGCCCGGTCGGCCCACTCATCCCGATTGCATCCCAACGCGGCCTCATTTAGACCGTGAACAGGTTCTTACCCCTTTTTTGACAGCGCAGGACATTCCATGACGACAAGCAGCAGCACGCGCACCGAGCGCGACACCTTCGGCCCCATCGCGGTGCCGTCCGACAAACTCTGGGGCGCGCAGACACAGCGTTCCCTGCAGAACTTCGACATCTCAGGTGAGCAGCAGCCGCGCGAGATCATCAAGGCGCTGGCCCAGGTCAAGCGCTCCTCGGCCAGGGTCAACCACGCGCTGGGCCTGCAGGACGAGAAAAAAACAAAAGCCATCGTGGCCGCGGCCGACGAGGTGATCGCCGGCAAGCATGCGGATGAGTTCCCGCTGGTGGTCTGGCAGACCGGCTCGGGCACGCAGACCAATATGAACGTCAACGAGGTGCTGGCGAATCGCGCGAGCGAGATCCTGGGTGGCGAGCGCGGCGAAGGCCGGCTGGTGCACCCCAACGACGACGTGAACCGCAGCCAGTCCTCCAATGACGTATTCCCGACCGCCATGCATGTGGCCGCAGTGGAGGCACTGACCCACAAGCTGCTGCCGGCCATTGCGAAGCTGCGCGCCACGCTGGCGAAAAAGGCCCAGGACTTCGACGGCATCGTCAAGATCGGTCGCACCCATTTGCAGGACGCCACGCCGCTCACGCTGGGCCAGGAGTTTTCGGGCTATGTGGCGCAGTTGGACCACGGCGAAAAACATGTGCGCGCCGCCTTGCCGCACCTGTGCGAGCTGGCGTTGGGCGGCACCGCCGTCGGCACCGGGCTCAACGCGCCCAAGGGTTATGCGGTGCAGGTGGCGGCCGAGCTGGCCGCGCTCACGGGCCTGCCTTTTGTCACGGCGCCCAACAAGTTCGAGGCGCTGGCCTCGGTCGACGGCCTGGTGCATGCGCACGGCGCGCTCAAGACGCTGGCGGCCAGCATGATGAAAATCGCCAACGACGTGCGCTGGCTGGCCAGCGGCCCGCGCAGCGGCATCGGCGAGCTCAGCATTCCCGAGAACGAACCCGGCTCGTCCATCATGCCGGGCAAGGTCAACCCGACGCAGAGCGAGGCCGTCACCATGCTGGCGGCCCAGGTGTTCGGCAACGACGTGGCCATCAACTTCGGCGGCGCCTCGGGCAACTTCGAGCTCAATGTGTTCAGGCCCATGGTCGCGCACAACTTCCTGCAAAGCGTGCGCCTACTGGCCGACGGCATGGTGAGCTTCAACGACCACTGCGCCGTGGGCATAGAGCCGAACCGCGAACGCATCACCGAACTGGTGGATCGCTCGCTGATGCTGGTGACGGCGCTGAACACCCATATCGGTTATGACAAGGCTGCGTTTATTGCCAAAAAAGCGCACAAGGAAGGCAGCAGCCTGCGCGACGCGGCGCTGGCTTCGGGTTTTGTCACGGGCGAGCAGTTTGACCAGTGGGTGATCCCCAGAAATATGGTTTAACCCCCGTCGGACGCTCACTTCGTGTAGCGCCTTCCCCCTTTCAGGGGGCGGCGCCTGCGGCCTGGCAAAGCCAGTTCCGCGGCCCCTGCTGGCGGGGGAGTTCCCACTCGTCATTCTGTGTCTCTGGGACAATGGGCGATGCTCAAATTTGTCCACCGCACGCTGAACCAGTTCATCAATTCGCAGTCGCTGTCGGGCGTGGTGCTCGCGTTGGCGGCCGTGTTGGCACTGATCGTGAGCAACTCGCCGTGGAGCGAGGCTTACAACCGTTTTGTGGAACTGCCCGGTGAACTGCGGGTGGGAGGCGTGTTGGCGCTGTCCAAATCGCTGCTGCACTGGGTTAACGACCTGTGGATGGCGGTGTTCTTTTTCCTGGTGGGGCTGGAGATCAAGCGCGAGCTGTTGGACGGCGAACTGGCTTCGCGCAGTCAGGCTCTGTTGCCGGTGGGCGCGGCGCTGGGCGGCATGGTGGCGCCGGCGCTTATCTATGTGGCGATCAATGCCGGCAATTCCGTCGCACTGCGCGGCTGGGCCATTCCAGCCGCCACTGACATTGCGTTCGCGCTAGGCATCCTGGTGTTGCTGGGCAGCCGGGTGCCGGCTTCGCTCAAGGTGTTTTTGACGGCCGTCGCCATCATTGACGACCTGGGGGCCATCCTGATCATTGCCTTCTTTTATACCGACAAGCTTTCCTTGTCGGCGCTGGCCGCCGCGGGCGCGGGCGTGCTGGTGCTGCTGGCCCTGAACCGCGCGAAGGTCATGGCGATAAGTCCTTATGTCGCGGTGGGGCTGGTGATCTGGCTGTTTGTCTACAAATCGGGCATACACGCCACGCTGGCCGGGGTGGTCACCGCGCTGGCGATTCCGCTGTCCGACGGCAAAGGCGGCTCGCCGCTCAAGGCGGCCGAGCACGCGCTGCATCCCTGGGTGGCGTTTGCGGTGCTGCCCATGTTCGCCTTTGTCAATGCCGGGGTGTCGCTGCAAGGCGTGACGCCGGCGGTCTTGCTGCAAAGTGTGCCCATGGGCATCACGCTGGGCCTGTTGTTGGGCAAGGCGATAGGTGTGTTCGGTGCGTCCTGGCTGTTGATCCGCTTTGCCGGCGCGCGCCTGCCGGCCGGGGCCGGCTGGTGGCAGTTTTTCGGTGTCTGCCTGCTGTGCGGTGTGGGTTTTACCATGAGCCTCTTCATAGGCGCGCTGGCCTTCGCCGGCCAGGACGCCGCCTATGAAACGCAGCTCAAGCTGGGGGTGCTCTGCGGTTCGCTGCTGTCCGGCGCGCTGGGCGCGCTGCTGCTGGTGCGCAGCGCAGGCGCAACGAAAGCGCCCGCCTGAGGCTCAGTGCTTTTGCGCGGCAATGCCCGACATGATTTTGTCGGTGTAGGCGATCGCGATGGCCGACAGCAGGAAGGTGATGTGGATCACGGTCTGCGCGATCAGCACCTTGTCGGTGTAGTTGTCGGCGTTGATAAAGGTTTTCAGCAGGTGGATGGAGCTGATGCCGATGATGGCCGTGGCCAGCTTGACCTTGAGCACCGAGGCGTTCACATGGCTCAGCCATTCCGGCTGGTCGCGGTGGCCTTCGAGGTTCATGCGGCTCACAAAGGTTTCGTAGCCGCCGACGATGACCATGATCAGCAGGTTGGAGATCATGACCACGTCGATCAGGGCCAGCACCACCAGCATGATGACGGTCTCGTTGAGGGACGCGACGGGTATGGCGGTCTTGTAGCCTATGCTGGTGATCAGCGACTGCAGGGCGGTCTGGCTGCCGAAGGCGGCTTCGATCAGGTGCCACAGCTCGACCAGGAAATGCATGACGTACACCGCCTGCGCGGCGATCAGCCCCAGGTAGAGCGGCAATTGCAGCCAGCGGCTGGCAAAAATCAGGTTGGGCAGCGGGCGCAGCGGGGAAATTTTGCCGGTGGCGGGGGTCTGGGTGGGTTCAGTCATGATGGCGTAAGCTGGGAAGGTTGCGGCATTGTAAGAGGGTGGCCGCACCCCCGAATTCAAGCTTTTGTAAGCTTCAAGCCAGTCAGTGGCTTGTAAGTGCGGCAGATAACAGTACCACGCATTCAGTGACAAACAGGAGACACAGCCAAATGAGCGCCCCCAATTCCGCGATCGAATCGACCCTGGTTGAAAACCGCATTTTTCCGCCTGCTGCTGCCACCGTGAAGGCGGCGCGCATTTCGGGCATGCCGGCGTACCAGGCTTTGTGCGCTGAAGCAGAAAAGGACTTTGAGGGCTTCTGGGCGCGCCTGGCGCGTGACAACCTCAGCTGGAAAAAACCTTTTACGAAGACGCTGGACGAATCCAGCGCGCCCTTTTACAAGTGGTTTGCCGACGGCGAGCTCAACGCTTCCTACAACTGCCTGGACCGCCACCTGGGCACGCCAACCGAGAACAAAAAAGCCATCATTTTCGAAAGTGACGACGGCAAGGTCACCAACGTCACCTACAAGGAACTGCACGCCAAGGTCAGCCAGTTTGCCAGCGCGCTCAAGGGCGCGGGCATCAAGAAGGGCGACCGCGTCATCATCTACATGCCGATGACGGTGGAGGGCGTGGTGGCCATGCAGGCCTGCGCGCGCATAGGCGCCACGCATTCCGTCGTGTTCGGCGGCTTCTCGGCCAAGAGCCTGCAAGAGCGCATCCAGGATGCCGGCGCCGTGGCCGTCATCACGGCCAACTACCAGCTGCGCGGCGGCAAGGAGCTGCCGCTCAAGGCCATCGTCGATGAAGGCATCGCCATGGGCGGCTGCGAGTCGATCAAGAATGTGATCGTCTACCAGCGCACCGCCACAGCCTGCAACATGGTGGCCGGGCGCGACAGCCTGATGCACGAGATCACCGCCAAGGCGGCGCCGGTGTGCGAACCCGAATTCGTCGGCGCCGAGCACCCGCTCTTCATTCTTTACACCTCGGGCTCGACCGGCAAGCCCAAGGGCGTGCAGCACAGCACCGGCGGCTATCTGCTCTGGGCCAAGCTCACGATGGACTGGACCTTCGACATCCAGCCCGCCGACGTCTTCTGGTGCACGGCCGACATCGGCTGGATCACCGGCCACACCTATGTGGCTTACGGCCCGCTGGCGGCCGGCGCGACGCAGATCATCTTTGAAGGCATCCCCACCTTCCCGAATGCCGGGCGCTTCTGGCAGATGATAGAAAAGCACAAAGTCACGATTTTCTACACGGCACCCACGGCGATCCGTTCGCTGATCAAGGCCGCTGAAGGTGATGAGAAGGTGCATCCGGCCCGTTCGGACCTCAGCAGCTTGCGCATCCTGGGCTCCGTCGGCGAGCCCATTAACCCCGAAGCCTGGATGTGGTACTACAAAAACGTGGGTGGCGAGCGCTGCCCCATCGTGGACACCTTCTGGCAAACCGAAACCGGCGGCCACATGATCACCCCGCTGCCCGGCGCCACGCCGCTGGTGCCCGGCAGTTGCACCCTGCCGCTGCCCGGCATCATGACCGCCATCGTCGATGAAACCGGCAAGGACCTGCCCAATGGCTCGGGCGGCATGCTGGTCGTCAAACGCCCCTGGCCGTCGATGATCCGCACCATCTGGAATGACCCTGAGCGTTTCAAGAAAAGCTATTTCCCCGAAGAAATGGGCGGCACGATCTACCTGGCCGGCGACGGCGCGGTGCGCAATGCCGACAACGGCTACTTCCGCATTACCGGCCGCATCGACGACGTGCTGAACGTCTCCGGCCACCGCATGGGCACCATGGAAATCGAGTCGGCTCTGGTGGCGCATTCGGCGCTGGTGGCTGAAGCTGCCGTGGTGGGCCGTCCCGACGACCTGACCGGCGAAGCCATCGTGGCCTTTGTGGTGCTCAAGCGCGCGCGCCCCACAGGCGAAGAAGCCAAGGCCATTGCCAAGGAGTTGCGCGACTGGGTCGGCAAGGAAATCGGCCCCATCGCCAAACCCAAGGACATCCGCTTCGGCGACAACCTGCCCAAGACACGCAGCGGCAAGATCATGCGCCGCCTGCTGCGCGGCATCGCCAAGGGTGAGGCTATTACTCAGGATACGTCGACCTTAGAGAATCCCGCCATCCTCGATCAGCTGTCTGAAAGACAGTGATCGAGGTCGCGGCGCAGCCGCGCCAGCGAAGCTGTGGCGGGTGAAGGGGACACTCATATCGCGAAGCGATGTGACGTGGCCACAGAATCCTGCCATTCTCGATCAGCTGTCTG
>Ga0102589_1003000_pt1 | contig 18196 bp, 16 predicted proteins | sample AraplaMF_Col_mLB_FD_76858 | JGI IMG/M metagenome (GOLD analysis project Ga0102589, IMG submission 76858) | Arabidopsis root microbial communities from the University of North Carolina, USA - plate scrape MF_Col_mLB | ecosystem: Host-associated > Plants > Roots > Endosphere | place: USA... | reverse complement strand
GATTGTGGATTAACACTTATTCGGTCAATGCCCCATTTTTTTAACACTTCTAGTTTTTCAGGCGTAATCGTATCAGGTCTGCCCGCTTCAACAGTTACTTCACGGATTGTTTCAGGATGCGGGAAGGCGTCATACATCGTCTGATACAATGCATCCATTTCATCCGCCTCGATTGATGTCGGTGTGCCACCACCCCAATAAATGGATGTGATTTTCATATTATTGTCCTTCAGCCATTTACCCATTTCACGTAATTCAATATGCAATCCATCTAAAAATGTTGCAACTCGCCCTTGCTTGCGATTGCTGCCAATTGCATACGCTGGGAAAGTACAATAGGCACATTTAGTCGGGCAAAAAGGAATGCCAATATAAATACTTATTTCTTTACCGATTTCATCTATATCAGGAATCGTCACTAACTGACGTTCAACTATTTCTTTTAGTAGCGCTACCTTTTCTTCTGACAGACGGAAATCACGAATTAGGATATCAGCAATTTCTTCATCGCTTTTTCCAGCCTTTCGAAATTTATGGTACAACTTAGTCGGACGTACGCCCGTTAAAATTCCCCACTGTTGTTGCATGCCCGTATGTTGCTCTAGCACATCTAAAAATACGTGTGATAAAGCACGCTTCATACGAATATTCAGCTCACGTCCTTCAGCCCCAGTTTCGTATTGAATACGGTAATCATTCGTATAACGCTTACCATCTACCTCAAGCACAGCTTTTGTAGAAATGGAAAAATCATCCTTAACGTTATATTCGAATGACACTGTCATATCTGTTCCTTCAGCTTCTACTTTTAGCTTGGAATCCTCAAAAAATAAATTCGCAATATGATTTAATACGCGAATCCAATCTTCAGGATATTTTTGATCTATGTGAATAATTTTCATTGTCTTCGCTCTTTTCTCATCAATTTTGCCTTGGCATAATTGCGTCTGGAATCGGTTTTGTGCTTGCACAAAGAACTCCTTTCCGATTCCATGACATCCGCCGGAGGCTTTAACTTCTTTCAGCGGGCGTTTGGACACCCTCTGAAAAATAGCTTAAATTCGCATTCATCTCACCACCTATAGAGGTGGGAGACTTCTGCTGAAAGAAGTTAAAAATTACAGCATCAATAGTTTAACAAATTTTTATCACGTTAAGCAAAGCTACAATTAATAACAGAACATTCTGATATAAAAAATCCATTTTGAAAAAAATTATCAAAATGGATTCTTATCTTTTATCATTCAATAGCCGCGTTTGTTTTGAACTTTTCTTCTTTTAGTTTAAGAATTTTTCGTAATTCCATGCTTACTTTCTCCAAGCTTTCCATATCAGGAATAAAATAAGAAACTTTGTCGATATACTGATCTTCACCTTTTATTTCTATCGTTTTCGTAGATATGTTTTTAGCATTCAAATATTGCTTTTGAAGTGCGTAGATCTCTTCAAGTTCTAAATCTGATTCTACGTTTTTTCCTATAATATCTGCAATTTGACCAATTTTAAATATTGTATTCGTCGATTTTGCTTGATCAATTGTTGCAGTCAAAAATTGTCTTTGTCTTTCTTCACGAGAGTATGAAGCATTTATAGGTCTGTATCTCATTCTTACAAATGCAAGTGCCTCTTCCCCGTTTAAATGCGACTCTCCTTTATGAAAGTCTATCCGTTTTTTATCGTAAATATTATCTTCCCAAAAATCCTCTTTTACATCTACTGTTACTCCACCTAAAGCATCGACAATATCTCTAAAGCCATCAAAGTTTACCGCAATAAAGTTATCTATCGGTATATTAAGGAATTTTTCAACTGTCTCTAATTGAAGTTTAATTGCCCCATAGTCTGTAATCGATCCATAATTATAAGCGGCATTGATTTTATGTATCCCTGTATATTCCCCTGCATTTTCTATGTTAACTCTTGCATCTCGAGGAACTGTAATTAAGGTAATTTCAGACGTATCCGGGTCCAAGGTAATGACCATTTGAGTGTCTGCTCGACCATTCTCCGCTTCACTAGAGTAATCTTCAACACCTAATAAAAAAATGGAGATAGGATCTTTTTTAAATGAAACATCCTCTTCCCTTAGCTCTGATTTATTTCCATCTCTTTTTAAATCGACCTTTGAACTATCATAGGCATTTTTAAATTTAACAAACGCATACGCCCCAAAACTAGTTACGGTTAATAGTAAAATTACGATTACTATTAAAGTTATTTTTACTATTTTATTTTTAGGTTTCGCTTTTTTAGACCTTCTTAATTTTCTTTCCACACAAAATCCTCTCTTCTATTAAAGTAACCATCTTCATTGATTAAGACGATAAATGCTCTCACAAGTTTCCTGCAATGATTATCTTTGGGAATATAATCAAATATTTATTTAAAATAACAGTTAAGAAAGTGAATGAATTCAGCATTTTTAAGGCGCAAAAAACCCATACAAAGGTAGTCACCTTAATATGGGTCTCTAAATTATTTTAAATATTCATCTACAAATTCAACTGGTACATATGTTTTATATGCTTCTAGAAAAGCAGGTGCTGCGTTAAGTGGGCGTAATGCTTTGTTATAGCCAAACATTTTTTCTCCAAGAGTAATTGTGTAAGATAGATTACCTTTTGATACAATTGCGCCTTTACTTGTTGACTCTACTTTATAGCCAAGCTTTTCGGCAATCAAACGCAACGGAACCATTTTTGTTCCATCGACTTCATAGTAATCTGTCGCGATAATTTGTGCTATTTCTGCTTCTACAGTATTTTCTGTTGGATTTTCAGACTCGTCATCAAGAACAATTATTTTCGAAGGAGTTGTCTGAGCTGGGATACTTTTTGTTGAGGCTGTATAGAAAACTACTAAATTCTTCTCTATTAAATCTTTAGCTGCAACTTTCTCTCCCTTTGAATTGATAAGCTCTGTGTTTTCACCAATGGTTAACTTCAACATATCATAAGTATTCGTTAAGTTTTCAAAGAAGTAATCAACTTCAACAAATCCAGCTTCCTCAGTTTCAACAATGACAACATCAGGATCAAATTGTGGTGGATATATTAATTTTTGTGGCTTGTTTGCAAATGTATAAGCTACAATTTTATCCCCTTTTTTTAGTTCTACTTTTTTACCTGTATTATCGAAAACAAGTGTATCCTTTGTTATTTCTAAAATGTTTGTTTGATCGCCATCTTGTACTGTGAAGTATGTAATATTTTCACTTGAATTCACTTTTTCAACCGTTCCATAGGTATTGTTGAAGATGTGTACAGGATCAATTTGGATTTGTGGTACTTGTTGTTCTGCGTCTGTTGAATTTTCATTTGCTGAAGCGACTGGTATTACTACACTTCCAAATAATAATGCTGTCATTGCTACGGGTGCAATTTTTTTCATGTTCATAAAATCTCTCCTTAATTATTAGGTTCAAAGTAGTAGTAGTTTTAGAATGGTAAAAGTTTCATTAAAAATGGAGAATTTATGATAAAACTATATTAACATTTAGCACTGAGCTGGGATAAAGCTAATCAAAACCTTAAAAAACGCGAGAACTCAATTTTGAAACATTGAGTTCTCGCGCCATTATAATAGCTTTAAACATATATAGATGTCGCAGTCTTTTCTCTTCGGAGTGCCTACTATCTACTCCTTTACAATTTCCTTTAGTCCTGTAATATCGATACCGTTTAATGCTTGAGTTGCAAGGCGGTCGGCTTCAGAATTTTCTTTACGTGATATTAGCTTGTACTCTGGCTGAATACTAAGCTCCTCTAGCTTTGCATCGATTTTATCTGCCCAGCTAGATAAATTCTTTTCTAACGCTGGCCATTCCCCACTCAATTGATTGATCACTACTTGGGAATCACCAGTGAAGCAAACGGGCAAATGGTGAACGTTCAATAGCTCAAGCTCAACTATTCCTAAATAAAGCGCTGCGTATTCTGCCTCATTGTTAGATTTAAGCTCTGACGAAAAAGAATTTTGTCTTAATCGATATGGTTTGCCATTTTGCTCATAATAAATCGCACAGCCTAACCCCGATTGATATGTTGCACGATCAAAACCACCATCAAAATAGACTGTAATATTGTGTGGTTCAGTGTCAATTTCTTTTAAATATGCTTTGAGTTCCTTTAAGGACCAACTTGTATCCTGTCGATCGATACAATGCAGTGATTTTACTCTCCCTGTTCGCTCCATGTCCTCTGCAAGTAGTAATGCTTGTGCTGCTGGCATTTCTTCTGAACGCAAAACAGTTTCCGCACCTTTTTGCGCTTTATAGGTCCATTCAATAATGACATGCATAGTATAACCTCCAATGATAGTGAGCCATAAATTGAAAACGTGCTCCGACTTGCGGAAACACGTTTTCTTCTTACTTGTTATATGTGCAACTATTAGTATTTTTATGCCTACGCTTTTTCAGGACTCTCGTTTGCGACGCAAGATACTATTTTTCTACCCTTGGCTACTGAACTTCGCTGTTAAAATTCTTCATACAAAGTTTGAATAGGTTTTATTAAAATGCGGTTTACCTCTTCGATTATTTTACTTAGATTCATTTCTGCCTGAAGCATTGCAGAAATTTTTGTATTTTGCTGTGCAAGCTGTGCAGCTTTCTGCGCATATACAAGTTCATCTTCCAAAATATCTTCACCAGTTAATTGCTTTTTCTGTAGGTCAATTTGAACCTTACGGAAATTCTTGAATAGATTTAACGCCTCTTCGTCTTCCTTAACAACTTTCACCGCTGCTTCCAAAGCTTCAAATTCAGGTGTTTTACGAAAAGTTGCCTCTAACGCATTAATTTCATTGTAAATATTTATCATCTACATAATTCTCCTTTTTAAATAAAGTAAACAATTAATCCTTGCACAATCCCAATCAATCCACCAAGAACTGCACCAAGTACTGTAATCATTTTAAACTCACGCTTTGAAATACCTAGAACAAGCTCCTCTAATTTCTCCACAGGGAAAGAGTCAACCTGCTCACGTACTACTTCTTGTAAATTTAAACGTTTCAACACATCTTCTAATTTGTCTTCAGCTTTTACAAACGCTTTATCGATAACTTGAGGAATTACTGTTTCCTTCATCCATAAATTTCCTTCTGGCCAGTAATGCGAAATAGGATAATTTAAGCGTTCTTCAACTGCTAATTGTTCTTTTACGTAAGTTTGTAATTTCGATAATATTGCTTCAAAGCGAATATCTTGTAAGAAATCCATCGCTGGGCGATCTTTTAATTTCTCCAATTCCTGCGTAAAAATTTTCGTTAGTAATGTTGAAGTTCCTGGTGCTTGTAAAAATTTCACAAGCTCACGCTGAACCTTTGTCACGAGCGACGAAGAATCACCTAAAAACATATTAATCATTCCACCAAGTGATCCTTTTGACGATAAGAAGTCGTCAATCATCGCCTTAATTGTCAGTTCGCCCTCAGGTGATAAAAAATAATCCTCACCCTTTTCTAAAATATGATCAACCGCTACTGGTATCTTTGCATCAATCGTTTGTTGAATATCTGCTGATAATAGTGTACGAATTGATTTCGTAGATAGTGTATTCTTAACTGATTCAAATTGTCCCTCAACAATTGCTTCTACCTTCTGTTCAATTGTTGCTGGCATATTAGAAAATCCGGCTAATGATAGCCAATCCTGAATGGTTTTATCATTTGTAAAAACCGTTTCCTCTACCTTTGTTTGTACAAACTGTTCTACCTTTTCCTGAATATCCTTTGAGAAAAATTTCTTTCTAAAAGTTTCAGGTGTTAATAAATAATTCACAACCGTTAGCCCAAGTTGCTTTGCTAATTCGTCGCGTCTTTTTGGAATAAGGCCTGGAGTAAAAGGTACTCGCCAATTTTTAATATATATAGCTTTGTGCGGTCGAAAAAGCATTTTAATGGCTAGATGATTCGTTACTCCACCGATTGCAGCTCCAATGACTGCCATAAATATTAATGTCACTAGGAAATTATCCATTAGTATCCTCTCATTTCAATTGTATTCACTATTGGCGTATTTTGTCGCCTGCTGCACTCATTATAGCAGAGCAATGATTTTCAACGAAAGAAATACCCCCTGTTAGATTAACTTTTTATCCATCTTCATTAATTTGAAGATACTGATTTCCTCTAAGGGCTACACACTTTCCTACGGCTTTATAGGAATTGAATTTGTTCAAACTTATTCCATATATAAGTTAATTAGAGTGGAGATTGGGCGACTCCTTAGGAATCAGCGATAGAGGAACGGAAATCAACACATATTCTGATTATACCTCTGCATATAAATAACAACTTTCACGCGTCTGTAAAGTGAATAGTTGCAAAATCACCATTATCCTTGAATAATATTAACTACATATATAAGAAATGGGGTTTGGTTATGATTCAGCATTTTAGCTTTAAGCCTTTATTTGAAAATTCTCAGCTTCCAGGTTGGTCCATTTCATTCTTTTATCAACGCGAACGTTATTCAGCGGAGTACTTAAAAGATGGCGATATACAATGGAATGGACCAATCCCACCTAATGAAGAGGAAGTAAAAAAAATGATTCATGAGCTTATGTTGTACCATGTTTACGACTAATCAAAGTAATACTTTTCAGCACTCGATCTGTATAAATATACCTATTTCATACTATTTCTAGCACTGCTATTATCTTATAATTGTTTAAATATATTGAAATTCCCTTATTTTTCTTATACATTTATGTTATCAAGTATTAAAGGTTTTTATGCAGGAGGCTATTTCAATGAGTAAAGTCACTCTTTCTGATGACTTAAACAGTTATAATTCAAAAGCATTAATTCGTGCAAAAGTAAAAGAAGTTTTTTCCGAATTTTCAGCTAAAATTTTCGAGTTAGCGAATGATGCTGAATCTATTGATAGTAAAAAATTCGAAACTCTTTCTGGCTTTAAAAGTGATTTCTACAATGAATATTGCAGTCAATTAAAAGGTTATTTCGATTCATCTACTAGTACTTTCGGAAAAAGACCTGCAAAAAATATGTACTTAACGTATAAGGGCAAAAATTATATTTTGACAAAACAAGGTATAGCAGAAAAAGCACCTGTTACAATTTCACTTTACTCAGGGGAAATACCGGTAAAAGAAACGCTACACGATGTGGAAAAAGCGTGCTTGAATTACGCTTTCAACAATAATTAAATAATTAAAGTAGAAGGAGCCACCTCTTACGGAAATGGCTCCTTTTTTGTTGAAAACTATTTTGACATTAAAGTGTTATAGTATCGCTTTTCTGCATAACAAGGGGTTGATTTCCGTTCCGACTGGGCGCTTTGTTGCTGCCGCTACGTTAGCACTACGCTTTCGCACAGAGCAAAGCTTCCTGGGGGCGTCCAGTCTCCACTCCAATCAACCATTCTGCATAAGATATATGTACTGGCAGGTCACTCTCATTTGTAGTGATAAAAACGAAACTTCAGCAACAAAGGGTTTTATCTGTGCGAAAGCGGAGCGGCAGCAACAAAGAATGGTTCTTGCTGCCAAAGCATGTAACCTGAATCGGGTTTCTCCCTCATTGTGTCTCAAGATCCACAAAGACTTCCTTGACCGTTTTATTTTTCTACAATACAAAGAAGCCACCTCATATGCATGAGATGGCCCCGTTTTTGTTGCTATTAAAAATAATTCATTTAAAAAAATCCGCAAGTAAGCACTCTTGAGATTTTTGACGTGTCGTTTTATATGAGATGTAAATGCTTCTTTCTCTAAACAAACTATCTTCTTTGCTATATTTAAAGTTAGCATAACAAATTTTTATTTTCAATCTTTTGGTGTTTGAAATTATTTATTTTTTAATATAAGGTGTAAAATTAACTAAAAAAAAGTTGTTGTCAATATTTGTGTTTTGCATGTAAATATTTTATGATTAAATCATTCAACAATTTTTTAAATCATAGGAGGTGTACACTTTGTTTTCCTCCCTCATTCGGGCGGGAACAAAGGAATTATTTGGACGGAGACATAATGGAAATAACCATAAGGTTGGTGGCATTTGCCCTACTAATAATTATGACAGGATTTTTCGTTGCAACTGAATTTGCAATCGTTAAAGTAAGAACTACGCGTATTGATCAATTGCTTGCAGAAGGGAATAAAAAAGCAAAAAATGCAAAACGTGTAGTTTCAGATTTAGATGAATACTTATCTGCATGTCAATTAGGTATTACGATCACTGCTTTAGGTCTAGGTTGGCTTGGTGAACCTACATTTAAGATTATTTTGAATCCAGTGTTTGAATTTCTAAATTTGAGTGAAAATATTACTACTGTCCTTTCATTTATACTTGCATTCTCAATTGTAACGTTTATGCATGTAGTTATAGGGGAATTGGCGCCAAAAACACTTGCCATCCAAAAAGCAGAATTTGTAACATTAAACCTTGCTGGCCCATTAGTATTATTCCACAACATAACGTATCCAATCATCAAGCTTTTAAACGGATCTGCACGTGGCTTAACAGGCCTTTTCGGCTTGAAAATGATGTCGGAATCAGAAGTAGCTCATACTGAAGAAGAATTACGTATGATTTTGTCGGATAGTTTAAAGGGTGGAGAAATTAATACTTCAGAATATGAATATGTAAACAGTATTTTTGAGTTCTCTGATCGTCTTGCAAAAGAAATCATGGTCCCACGTACTGAAATTGTCGGCATTGAAAAAGAACTTACGATTAGAGAAGTTTTCGATTTAATGGGCGTTGAGCAATATACCCGTTACCCAATTATCGATGGTGACAAAGACCATATTATCGGCTTAGTCAATATGAAGCACTTATTAACCGCCTACATTAAGGATCCAGCAAATGGCGATAAACCAGTGATTGACTATATGCAGCCAATTATTCGCGTAATGGAAACAACGCAAATTAACGAATTATTACTAAAAATACAGCGTGAACGCATTCATATGGCCATTTTAATGGATGAATATGGCGGAACATCTGGTCTAGTTACGATTGAGGATATTATTGAGGAAATTGTCGGCGACATTCAAGATGAATTCGATGAAGATGAAATTCCAGAGGTTCAGGAAATTGCAGAAGATCACTTTATTTTAGATGCGAAGATGCTAGTTGAAAGTGTTAATGATATGCTAGGTACTGACATAGAAGATGATGATATTGATACAATCGGTGGTTGGTTCATGACGAAACGCTTTGATGCGGTCGAAGGAGACAGTATTGAAGAACAAGGTTATGAATTTATCGCAAAAGAATTAGATGGTCACCATATTTTATACTTAGAAGTTCTGAAATTACCTGAACGTGATTTATCAAATGACAACGGTGAAGAAAATAACTAAAGATCAATTATGCCTTGGTATAATTGCATTGGACCCTGCTTTGTACTACAAAACCTGAGTTCCACTCTTTAGCGGATATTTGGACAACCGCTGAAAGAGGTTAAAATGCCTTATCGTATTTGCAGTGGTATGAATAATGTCGCGCTTATATGTTCAGGTATAAAACTAGTATTTTGCTCACAACCTATAATGGCAAGAGCTTCTACTGAAATATAATAAAATTTACGCAAAAAACGACTCCCTTACATGAGAAGGGAGTCGTTTTATAATGCCCGAAAGTTTTGCTAGGAGGAAACAAAATGGAGCTCTATACAAATTTACGTCAAGGGGAAAAAGGCGCCTGGTTATCTATTGGTACGTATATAATACTAAGCTTAATAAAACTGACGATTGGCTACATCGGAACGTCTGAAGCACTAAAAGCAGATGGTCTTAACAATACCACTGATATTATTGCATCCATTGCGGTATTAATTGGATTACGTATTGCCCAAATACCACCCGACTCTAATCACCAATACGGACATTTACGTGCTGAAACCGTTGCTTCACTTGTTGCTTCATTTATTATGCTAATTGTTGGCTTACAGGTACTCATCAATTCGCTAAAAAGCCTATGGGAGCCAACTGGTACAGCACCATCATTATTAACTGCCTTTGTGGCAATGGGCAGTGCAGTCGTGATGTATTTCGTGTATCGCTATAATTTGGCACTATCCAAAAAAATAAAAAGCGCTGCTGTTAAGGCTGCAGCCTATGATAATCGCTCAGATGCCCTTGTTAGTATCGGTACAGCAATTGGGATTTTTGGCGCTATTTTTGGCTTCCCCATTATCGATACAATAACAGCTCTACTCGTCGCACTTCTTATTATTAAAACAGCTGTAGAAATCTTTTGGGAGGCAGTTCAAAGCCTCACAGATGCCTTTGATGTTGAAGAAGTTGAAACATTATCCGTTTTAATTCGTAATGTTGACGGAGTAATCGAGCTTATGGACTTTAAGGGCCGAGCTCATGGCAATATGTATTTTATAGACGTAACAGTGACCGTTGATCCTTACTTAAATGTCTTTGAAAGTCACCGAATCACAGAAGAGATTGAAAAAACCGTCACTCATGAAAATCCCTTCTGCCAGGTACTCGTGCATATTGAGCCTGAAATAGAAGTTCCTCCAGCAAAAGATGACAAGTCTCCTACCAATTGATTGGTTGGAGACTTGTTTTGTTTAACGAACTAAATCAATTTGTGCTTTTAAGCATGTCTTGAAGGACCTTATTATTTGATGGCAATAAAAATATCGACTTGTACTTCTTGCGGGTTGGCACATCGTTCATCGTACATTTCAAAGTCACCTGTGTATGTTCGCTCTACACCTGAGCTTGCAAACCAAGCCCAGACATCCTGCCATGCCTTTACGACAACTTCTTCAAACGGACCTTTGTCAGAAGTAAATACTAAGTATTTAGCAGCTGGCACTGTTTTAACGAACATACCTTCAGGAATTTCGTCGGCAGCTACTACTTCCACCCCAAGTGTAATGGAATATTCCCCATTAACATCTGTTTCATAGTCAGAATACAGGCCATATGTTACTTGATTTACTGCATTGGCTATTTGTCCTGCAACATTTTGCTGATAAAAATCCGACCATAATTGCGGGATTTTTGCTTGAGCGGTAATTTCATTCGCATTGCTTGTTCGCGCTGAAATTCCTACAATTTGAAAAGATTCTTTATTCATCACAACTGGTTCTTGTATATCATGCTTTCTCCACCTCTTTAAGCTTGGTAAAAAAGACGTCAACATTTGGCGTGCTTCCTCTTCCGCCATACCATCTTCCTTTAAGTGCGGTACACAAATTTCGATCATTTCTTCTACTGTTAGATTTGGCTGTTTAAACTCTCCTACTTCATAACAATAAGTGCAATAGTCCTCACTTTTGTTTCCTTCTTTTTCTGTACCAAGTAATGCCTCATCCACTAATGGCATCCCACAGCTTTGACAATAACTTTGCATCATTAAATCCACCCTTCGTCCTATTTGTAATGACTATAACAAAGGAAACCTGACAACTGTATGTCATCAATTGAAAGAAGTTAAATTTCTTTATACAACTCAACAATTTCCTGGGCTCGCTTTAATACAATCTCACGTATATGGGGTGGTTCTAAAACTTTTAGGCGATGGCCAAAGCTAAGAAGAAAGCCATATAACCATTCATCCTCAGGTAATGCAATGTTAATAGTTGAATTCTCATTATCTACATGCTCGGCGCCAAATGATTCTTCTACTAATGTCGTTATGGCACAATCGAAAGATAACGTAAGATTTACTACATTTTGAGGATGGTGCCACTCTTTATCCCATGGGAGTTCAGATAAGTTGACTTCCCTGCGCTGGAAAGTCGTCATCTCTTCTTGTATACCCTTCATTCTAGAAATTTTAAACAAGCGAAAATCTTCTCTCAATGTGCAATAGCCATAAACATACCAAACTTTTCCCTTTTGTACTAAAGTATGCGGCTCTAATAATCGTCTTGTTATATGACCATGTGTAGTAGAATACGTAAAGCTAACACAATGCTCGTGTTCAATTGCCGTTTTTAATAAAGTAATTTGCTCCTTGAAAATAGCATTTGGCCCCCAAGGACTAAGGTCAATAAATAGTTGATCAATCGATTGTTTTACTTCCTCATCCGCAACACCTGTTAATTTTTCAAGAACTGCTTCGGCATGTGAATCTTCGTATGTTGTTAATGCACTCTTAATGGCAATAGAAAGGGACGTAAGCTCCTCTTTCGTCAACACCTGCTTATCAACACGATAGCCATCGATCAAACTAATCCCACCATTAGCACCCTGCTGGCTAATAACAGGAACTCCTGCACAGCTCAATGTTTCAATATCTCGATAAATAGTACGCACTGACACATTAAATAAGTCGGCAAGCTCCTGGGCTGTCACCTTTTTACGATTTATTAAGATCATCGTCATCGTTAAAAGCCGCTCTAATTTCATATTTGTACTCCTTTACTCTAAGCTCTATTTTCCCTATGCTAATTACATCGTATTACTTCCAAATTTATTATCAATTTTACAAGCATGTTGATTAATCATTTTTATCAACTCTAATAAATCTATATTTTCCTGATCAACACGCCTGTCAATTTTATTTACAATAAGAAATAACCTAGGTACTTATCATCGGCACTATTGAACGGTTTTTCTATTATAGCTACTTTGTTTTTTACAAAAAACTCTTATTTCGTTCTCTTAACACTACATAAATAACCTCTATCCTCTTTCTCCTGCATGTCTCAGATCTTACACTATTCTCACGGACTCACCTCCCACTGTTTCATATACTTTCATACAAAAACGGCGGGTTGCTACAATTTGTAGGAACTCGCCGTTTACATTCATTTTATATAATCCATTATGCCTCGGCATAATGGCGTCTTATAAGTTAAACACCGCTAGCCTCTGTCAGTCCGTGCTTCACAGCATAAAGGGCCGCCTGGGTACGATCCTGCACCTGTAGCTTCGTAAAAATATTAGAAATATGCGTTTTCACTGTTTTTTCTGTAACGAATAAAGAAGACGCAATCTCTCGATTACTTTTCCCTTTTGTAAGCTCTGCAAGCACATCCTGTTCACGAGGTGTTAGCGGGTTTAAAACATGAGGTGCATTTTTCGATTCTTGACGGTCCATTTCCAAAGTCGTTGTTGCTTCTGGATGTAAAGTATTTTCTCCCCGCATAATACGATGAATGGATAATACCAACTCATCAGGCTCAATATCTTTCAACTGATAGCCTGCAGCACCTGCCTCCATAGCTGGTACCACGTGATCACGATCTGAAAAGCTTGTCAGCATTAGAATTTCTATATGCGGAAACTTAGCTTTAATGCGCTTTGTTGCCTGGATACCATCCATTTCAGGCATTACCAAGTCCATGAGTATAATATCTGGCTGTATACTTTCTGCTAATGCTACTGCCTCTAGTCCATTTTTCGCTTCTCCTACAACTTCAATATCTTTCTGTGTTTTTAAGAAAAACAATAATCCTCGACGAACTACATGATGGTCATCTGCGATTAAAACACGTATCATACTCTTCCCCCCTAATATGGCAAGCGGATTAACAGCTCTGTTCCTTTGCCAATTTCACTAACCCAGTCAGCTTTGCCACCAACTGATTTTGCACGATCCTTTATGGATTGCAAGCCCATTGAAAGTAGCTTCGTGTTATGATCGATGACGAAGCCTCGTCCCTCATCACGGATAACAAGTAAAATATCTGTAGAAGTGACCGTTATATAAAGTGCAGCATCTAGCACACCAGCGTGACGACGAACATTATTAAGTGCTTCTTGGGCTACCCGAAATAATGTTTCTTCGATACGCGACGGGAATTGCAGTACACCAGAGACCGTTACTTGAAGCTTTAAGCCAAGCATTTCAGCATATACTTTAATCGCTTCTAGTAAACCATTTTCTAATCCTTTTGGACGGAGCTGCCAAATGAGGGCTCGCATTTCTGTTAAGGCATCCTGTGTTAAGTGCTGTATCTCCTTAAATGTTTCCTTCACTTCACAATCGTTTGTCATTTCAATACCAGCTCTCGCCGTTAATGTAACGGAAAAAAGTAGCTGATTGACAGAATCATGTAAATCTCGGGCTAGACGATTGCGCTCCTTCACAAGTGCCATTTCTTGTTCCTGCTTTGTCAGCAATATACGCTTAATGGCCGACCCCATCTGAAATGCAACCGATTCAAGTAATGCTAGCTCTTCCTCTGAAAAACGCAAGGTATCCTTCGATGCAACATTTAAGACACCAAAACGCTCTTGTCCTGATTGAAGTGGAACCGTTGCATGATGTGTAATGCCTTCGTGATCACCAACATTTGCTTCAATTGCACTTTCAATTCGTTGACATTCAATAATATTAGAGGCTTTCTTTAATTCCTCATTACGATAGCGGGAAACACACCAGCAGCCTCCCTTTTCTAAATAATGACAATTTTTATACTCCAGAGCCTCTGGTAAATTGACATGAACAACAAGCTCTGATCGCCCTTTTTCATCGATAAAAAAAATCCAGCCCGTTTCAAAATTTGTGCCATTTAAAAATTTCACAAGTGCTCCTTTTAACATCGACACAATTTCAGTTTCTTCGTTTAATAACTCTGCAATCTCTTTTAAAATACCGATATTGGAATGATCGTTCTCCCTCACAAAAACACCTCTTCTTTGGCATTGCTAATTTAATGATAACATTTCAAAGTCTGGAACGTCTGCCTAAGCCATTCATACTTTAGACTGAAATTTTTTAACTTCTTTCGGCGAAGTCTCCCACCTCTATAAGTGATGAGATGAATGTAGCTTTAAGCTATTTTCAATTGGTGTCCAAACACTTTGTACCTGTCGCTACGCTTTCGGTACAAAAGACATTTAATGAAATAGAGGAACTCAGTCTAAGATTGCCACATCCTGTGCAATTTATATGTCCAGACACAATTACGCCGAGGCATAATTAATAAAATACACCTTATTTTGGGTAAGTTAATTTACATATAAAACTAGAACAACTATAATCGAACAAGTACATGGTTATACTAAGGAGAGAATTTATATATGTCTAAAAAAGTAGAGAATGGCTTATTATTTATTTGGATTGTCTCTGTCGTTGCAACATTGGGTTCCTTATACTTTTCTGAAATTCGTCATTATGAACCTTGTAAAATGTGTTGGTACCAACGAATTTTCATGTATCCAATTGTCATTATGACAACGATTGCCTTTATTCAAAAAAATGCACGTATTGCTGTAACAACTGCTGTTTTTGCCATTATGGGAGGCAGTATATCACTTTATCATTATGGTATCCAAAAGCTTAGTTTTTTAGCTGAAACTGCCCCTTCTTGTGGTCTTGTTTCATGTACTGGTCAATATATCAACTGGTTAGGTTTTATCACAATCCCATTTTTAGCGCTAACTGCATTTATTTTAATCGCAGGGGCAAGCTTCTATGTAATGAAGGCTGCTAAAGCAGCAAATTAATTTCGAGACCGTGTTCTACAATTGGAATACGGTCTTTTCTACGGAGGAAGATATATGTTTTACTATGAAATAAATACGGATAATTTGACAGTCGAGGATCTATTACGCAATCATTGGCGACTTGGTAAAAAGCTAGTCCATGAACTGAGAATGGCGAAGGCTATCACGACTGTTGATGGAGAGCCTATTCAGTGGAAAGATCCATTACAAATAGGAACAAGCATAAAATTTACATTCCCGATTCCGACATCCAATTATCAGCCGACACCGGTTTGTGCAATTGATGTCGTCTATGAGGATGACCATTGTTTGATCGTTTCTAAACCAAAAGGCATGTCGACACATCCGAATGATGCACGTGATACTCATACTTGTATGAATCATGTTATGGCTCATATTAAGCAGCAAGGCGGCACTTATGCGGAGCATGTCCATCGTTTAGATAGAGGGACACAAGGTTTGTTACTTGTAGCAAAACATCCTTTAGCAAAATCAATCTTTGACCGTATGATTGAGGAAAAATCCATTATTCGAACATACGCTGCAGAGGTGCAAGGAAATTTACGTTCTTCATCTGGCACAATTTCTGAAGCAATCGGAAAAGACCGACATCATGCAACAAGACGTGTCGTTTCTAAAACAGGACAACATGCAGTTACACACTATGAAGTTGTAGCTCGCTATAAAAGCTCTTGTGTTGTCCATCTAATTCTTGAAACAGGGAGAACTCATCAAATTCGCGTACATTTAGCACATATCGGTCATCCGATTATTGGAGATACAATGTACGGAGCAAGAGAAACGGCAAGTGATGATTACGAGCTCCATGCTATTCAATTGGAATTCGAACATCCATTTTTAAATAAGCAAATCGTTATAAAAGACGAAAAATAATTATTGCACTGCACTTCCAGCTAACACTCGGAGGTGCAGTTTTTTACATAAGTTGATTTCCATCCCGACAGGACGCCATAGGAAAGCGCCGTGTCGGAACGGAAATCACCCCCTCGTTATGAAAATGAGCCTTTATTTCAAAACTTTTTACTTATTATTCTATAAAAGTATAAATATATTATTTTACATTTCTTTCATTTAATTTTTACAGCAATTTTAATATACATTTCCATTATTGGTAATGACGTTGGATTTCTTTCATGATAGAATTAGAGTGAAATATCAGTCATCTGACTAATATAAGGGGGAATTCATTAATGAAATGGGTAAAAAGTATTGCAGCAACAACTCTAGTTGCGAGTTTACTAGCTACACCCGGTTTTGCCGCAAATGCAGCAGAAACAACACCAACAGCTACGAAAGATGGTTTCAAATTAACAGTTCTACACTCAAATGACACGCATGCACACGCTGAGGACGCTCCAAAACGTGCAACAAAAGTAAAAGAGCTTCGTGCTGCAAATGCAAATTCACTTCTTTTAGATGCTGGTGACGTTTTCTCTGGTACTTTATACTTTAACGAATTTGCTGGAGAAGCTGATATGAAGTTAATGAACTTAATGGGTTATGATGCCATGACTTTTGGTAACCATGAGTTCGATTTAGGATCAAGCCCAGAAGGACATGCTGCACTTGCAAAATTTGTTAAGGGCGCAGACTTCCCATTATTAGGAAGCAACCTAGATTTTTCAAAAGATTCTTTATTTGATGGTTTACAATTCAAAAAGGTCACTAAAGACTTTGAAAACGGTAAAATTTATGACGGTATCATTAAAGAAATCGCTGGAGAGCAAGTAGGTATTTTCAGTTTAACAACAGAAGAAACACCTACGATTTCAAGCGTAGCTAACGTGCAATTTGCTAACTATATTGACTCTGCGAAAAAAGCAGTAGCAGAATTTGAAAAACAAGGTGTTAATAAAATTATCGCATTAACACATATAGGTTTCGATGACTCAAAAGAATGGGATAATGACCTATTACTAGCGAACGCTGTAGAAGGCATTGATGTAATCGTTGGTGGTCATTCACATACAAAACTAGACCAGCCTGTGAAAGCTGAAACATCATTTAAGAACCCTACAATTATCGTTCAAACAGGTCAATATAGCGAGAATTTAGGTGAATTAGACTTAACATTCGATGATAACGGTGCCGTTGTTGACTATCTCGGTCAATTACATCCTTTAAAGACTGTAGAAGCTGACGCTGACGCTGAAGCACTTTTAGCACCATATAAAGAACAAGTTTCAAAAATCAAAAATCAATCAACAGGCAGTACAGCTGTTTCACCACTAAATGGTGATCGTGGACTTTGGGGTGTGCGTGCTGGCGAAACAAACCTTGGTAACTTAATTACTGATGGTATGCTTGCTGGTGCAAAGAAAATTGATCCTGAAGTACAATTTGCATTCCAAAACGGTGGTGGAATTCGCTCAGGTATTGATGCTGGAGATATCACTATTGGTGAAGTTTTAACAGTAATGTCATTCGGTAATGCACTTGGCATCGTAAAAGTAACAGGTGCTGAAATTTACGAAATAGTTGAACAAAGTGTGAAAGAATTTCCAAAAGAAGCTGGTCGCTTCCTTCACTTCTCAGGTTTACAAGTAGAATTTGATGGCAAAGCACCTGCTGGTAAACGTGTTAAATCCATTAAATTAAATGGTAAAGAACTAGATAAAACAGCCTATTATAAAGGTGCTACAAACACATTTATTGCTCAAGGACAAGACGGCTATGATACACTGAAAAAAGTTTATGAAGACGGCCGTGTAAGTGAACCTGGTACGATTGACTATGAAATGTTTATCGAACATTTAAATACACTGAAAAAGTTG
>Ga0102589_1002999_pt1 | contig 18204 bp, 18 predicted proteins | sample AraplaMF_Col_mLB_FD_76858 | JGI IMG/M metagenome (GOLD analysis project Ga0102589, IMG submission 76858) | Arabidopsis root microbial communities from the University of North Carolina, USA - plate scrape MF_Col_mLB | ecosystem: Host-associated > Plants > Roots > Endosphere | place: USA... | reverse complement strand
AAAAATGTTTCCGATATTAGAAACAGAACGACTCATTTTGAGAGAACTTACAGAATCTGATGCACAAAGTATATTAAATTGCTTTTCTAATACAGATGTATTACGTTACTATGGTCAAAATCCATTAAAAAGTATAGATCAGGTAAAACAAATCATTAGAAATTTTGCAGAAAGTTACAATGAAAAACATGGTATAAAATGGGGAATTGAACTAAAGGGGACGAAAGGCATTATTGGAACAATCGGTTTTCACGATTGGTCTTCTGAACATAAAAGAGCTAACATAAGTTATGCACTTTTCCCTGAGCAATGGAGAAATGGATATGCTACTGAAGCGGTCTCTCAAGTTATATCATATGGTTTTCATACACTTCATTTAACACGTATTGGAGCGATTGTTTTTCTTGAAAATGAATCATCCAATAAATTGTTAACAAAACTAGGGTTTAAAAAAGAAGGAGTTCTACAAAATTATATGTATCAAAACGGGATTCCACATGATACAAACGTTTATTCTTTACTAAAATCTGTTTAATAGAAAGAATAACACAATCCCTTTACTTTAACTAAAATATAATTTTCAAACTTAAATACAACATTTCCCTTGAAAAAGCTTTTTCTAGATTTGTTTTAAAATGATTCAAAAACCAATAAAAAAAGAGCTAATATTTCTGTATCAGGCAATTAGCTCTTTTCCACATCAGTATTTTTATTTTTCAGCTATAAAAGCATGTTTATACGTGTATACACCGCCAAATTGATGCTTCTCAATGCCCTTTATACGCTCCTTCTGTATATATGCTGAACCAGTATGATAAAGAGGAGCAACTGCCGCATCTTCCAATACTATTCGCTCTGCCTCTTGTAAGGCTTTCCATCTTTTTTGTTGATCTAGTACAATATCATATTTTGCTTTCTTTATAAGATCATCATAATTAGAATTTGAGTAATCCATCTTATTATTAGGGCTATCTGTCGTAAATAATTCTAAATAATTTATCGGATCTTTGTAATCTGGTCCCCATACTACCATAGATATATCATATTGCCCTGTTTGTTCTAGTTGTAATTTTTGCTTAAATGGTTGCTGTTTAATCTGCACTGTTAAACCTTGTAAATGCTTTTCTAAATCTCCTTTTATATATTCAGCTATACGTTTTGCATTATCTTGCTCAAATGTCAAGAACTCCACTGTAACATTCTCCGTACCAAGCTCTTTTTTCGCGTTTTCCCAAAGTTCTTTTGCTTTTTCTAAATCGTAATCAGCAATATTCCCATTTTCCTTTCGAAAATCTTTCCCGGTTACTTCATTCTTATACCCTGTTGGAATCAAGCCATGCGCAGGAGATGCACCGTTGTTTATAAAGTGATTTATAAGCTCTTCTTTATTTACTGCTAAAGAAATTGATTGCCGAAGTTTTTTATTTGCTAGTGAAGTATTCCCTTCATTAAAGCGAAGCATAGCTATAGCAGGATCACTTGACACATGTAGCTCCTTATTGTTTTTATATTGGTCTACAAATGTAGAATTAATAGGTACACGGTCAAGAGTACCAGATTCATATAAGTTTACAGCTGTCATTGTGTCCTTTACGATATGAAAGTTTATTTCATCTAACTTCACTTTTTCTTTATCCCAATGTGTATCATTTTTCTTCAATTGAAATTCTTGTTCATGCTTCCATTTTTCTAACACAAACGCTCCATTATATATAAGATTATCTGGTTCTAATCCATAACGATCTCCTTGTTCTTTCACAAATGATTCATGCTGTGGTAAATAAATAGGCAACGCTAATAATTGCAATAAATAAGGGACAGGCTGCTCTAACTGTACTTCTAGCGTATAATTATCTAATGCCTTTACTCCTAGTCGATCAGTAGCCAATGTACCTTTATTAATTTCTTGTGCGTTTTTTATATAAAATAGCATGTATGCATATTGAGATGCTGTTTCAGGACTCAATGTCCGTTTCCACGAAAAAGTAAAATCATGTGCTGTTACCGATTCCCCATTTGACCATTTTGCATCTTTACGCAAATGGAATGTATATCTTTTCCCATCCTCACTTTTCTCAAATGACTTCGCCACACCAGGTACGGGCTTGTCTTGATTATCTAGCACATACAACCCTTCAAATATATTTTGCATCACATGTGATGATGTACCATCCATCACTTTCGCTGTATCAAGAGAAGGAATTTCTTCTGATACTGTTACATTTAACACTTGTTTTTGATCCTCTTTATTAACTTTATTCGCTGTACTACTACAAGCCGATAAAATCAAAGATGTGACAAGTGTAATTACTAGTAAGCGGCTCTTTTTCTGCTTCATGAATTTTTCTCCTTAAATTCAAATAATATTATAAAACGTTATACATTATAACAGAAGGACCAGTATAAAGTCGTGATATTCTATTGAATATTAATTCGTTTCACATAAAATTCACAAAAAAAACGCTTCCCTCTTGTATTTTATTAAAAAGGGAAGCGTTCGTTATCAATTCCTCTATTTCAACTACATCCCCAATCCTCGTTTATAACGACTTGCCTCAAAAATAATTTGCTCTTCATCTAATGTTTTACATTCACCATTCCACACAATATGTTTCCCATTAATTACAACATCAGATACATCTTTTCCACTTGCTGCATACACAAGGTGTGACAACACTTCTTCTGCTGGCTGTAGATGCGGCTTATTGGATGGATCAATTGTAATAAAGTCAGCACACTTTCCTACTTCAATGGAACCTGTTTGTTTCATCCCAATGACTTCTGCCGCTCCTTTTGTTGCGAGTGAAAGAGCTGTTTCAACTGGTAATGCAGTCGCATCTTTATGAATACCCTTTTGCAATAAAGTTGCAACTCGAAGCTCCTCAAACATATCTAAATTATTGTTAGATGCAACGCTATCTGTTGCAATACCAACTTTTATTCCCGCTTCTAACATTCCCTTAACATTCGCTATACCAGACCCTAATTTTAAATTGCTATTTGGATTGTGTGCTACACGAACGTCATGTTCCGCTAAGAATGCGCGCTCATCTTCATTTAACACAACGCCATGTGCAATAACTGTCGGTCTCTTAAATAAACCACAGCTCGCTGCATATTCTACAGGACGTTTGCCATATCGCGCTTCAATATCGCGTACTTCACGCTCTGTTTCTGAAAGATGGATGTGAACCATCGTATGGTTTTCCACCGCGATTCTCGCACACTCTTCTAACATTTCAGTAGAGCATGCATATGGACTATGAGGAGCAACCATCGTTGTTAACATGCCGTTTTCACTGTAATATCGTTTTACATATTTTTCAGCATCTTGAATTGCTTTCTTTTCATCCTCTTTCGTTCCAAAACTAAATAAAGTTCTTGAAACCGCTGCTCGCATTCCACTATTACGAACCGTTTCCATAATCGCATCCTGATCTACACCAATTGGATTAAACATATCAGAAAATGTTGTCGTCCCACTCTTCACCATTTCTAATAAACCAAGTTCTGTACTAGCAACAGCAAGCTCTGGCGTAAATTGACTTTCAAGAGGCCAAATTCTTGTTTCAAGCCACGGCTGTAATAACATATCATCACCAATGCCACGTAAAAGACTCATCACAACATGTGTATGCGTATTCACAAGACCTGGAAATAGCCACTTTCCCTTCAAATCTATCACTTGATCCACTTGATTTCGATTAGAAAATTCTCCATTTTGTACTTCTATAATCTTATCATCTTCTACAATGATATATCCGTTTTCAAACACTTCATTCTGTTCATTTAGCGTTGCAATCGTAGCGCTTACATAAGCTGTTTTCAAAAGTATTTCCCCTCTCGACTCTATAAAGTATGTTCCCCTTTAAAAAGTTACCACCATTATAGTAACTCATTGGACATTAGGAGTCAAAAGATATTTCACTTCAAACAAATTCTATTGCATAAAGATATGCATTTTCTGTTTTAAAGCATAATATTGCCTATCATTTGTGTCTGCAAATGCTTCTTCTCTATTAGAAGGCATATCCATATAAGCTATCTCTTCAAAAAATTGTGTTGCTGTAAAATCATATCGTTTTCCATTTATAACATTATAAAAGTGCCAATCTTCGCCAACTTGCGTCTTTTTTATTTCCCCTCCAAACAAATCATGTATAACAAGTGCTGTTACACCACATTGCCCTTTTGCCGGATTTTCTATCGTCCACTTTGAACTTGTTTCAAGTGACCAAGATTTCATTAAAATCTTGTAGATTTGTGCGATTTCAAAACCATCCATTTCAGCATCTCCCATGTATACTCATTTTTATACATCATATTGCAAAAGTGGCAGAACACGATCTTTAAAAACTGTTGAAGGTGTCTCTCCAATCAATTTTGCACCCATTTTCATGTAGTAGCCTTTCGCATTTGGATCACTATCAATTGTAAAACTCTTAATTCCTAATTCAACTGCTTTTTCTACGACACTTTGCCATAGAATGTTACCATAACCCTTTCCCTTATAATTTGGATGTAAATATAAAAAATCGAGAACATCTTCTTCTTTTCGTTGAAATGAAAAAAAACCAATTTTCACTCCTTCATTTTCTAAAATATATACGTAGTGATTTTTAATATACTCTTCCGTAATCGTTAAATCTTCCTTACATGCTAGTATAAATTCTTCGCTGTAATCCCAAGTTGCCTTTGATGCTAGTGCTATATGACTTAGTTCATTTGCCTCGTTTAATAATGCTTTCCTCACTACCATTTCTCCCTCTCCCTTTCCTTTAAATTACAAAAAGAACCCTTACTGATACTTTATCATAGTAAGAGTTCTCTCATCATTTTAATCTACCTTCGCTCCATAACACCTCGCCACAGCAACCGCCTGCGTTATATCCAATCTTACATTCTGTAAATCAAATGCTCTAAAGTCAATTCTATCCACTACAGCTCCTCTTAAATCTGCACCTATAAGCTTCGCTTTTCCTAATTGTGCACCTGTTAAATCAACATCACGTAAATCAGCTTTTTCTAAATTACATTCACAAAGATCCGCTTCAACTAAGCGAATACCCTTTAATTTTTGTTTACTTAAATTCGCAAATCTTAAATTTGTATATGACCAATCGCCAAATACAATCGTTATTCCATCTAAATTCGCCTCTTCAAAATCAGAACCCGTCATTTTACATTCCTCAAACTTAGAAACAAATAAATTCGCTCCAGAAAATTTACAATTTGCAAACGTACTTCCCTGGTGAATTGAAGCATTAAAAAGAGCGCCTGTGAAGTCACATTCTATGAAATTACAATTTTCCGTTACAATTTCTGATGCATCTACACCTCTAAAACGACACTTTATAAATGTACAATTTTTTAATTCCTCTTCTTTTATAGCAACATCACGAAAATCTATTTCTATATACTCGTTATTTACAAATTCACTCATGCTTTCCCTCCAAATTCCCAAAAAGAAACCTCACTACAACAAAAGTGAGGTTTCTTTTTATATAATATGTTCATCTAACCAAGAAATCAAATCTTGAAATACTTCATCCCTATTTACTTCATGGAACATTTCGTGCCTTCCATTTTCATATAGGCGAAGTGTTACATCTTTCACACCGCAATTTTTATACATATCGTATACTTCTTTTACGCCTTTCCCCATATCTCCCACTGGATCACGATCTCCGGAAAAAATATGTATAGGAAGGTCTTTCGGCGTTTTTTTATATTCTTCTGGTCTATTCACTTCAAGCATACCACTAAATAATTCACGGTAAAAACTCGTTGAACAAATAAAACCACATAACGGATCTTCTATGTATCTATCAACTTGATTTGTATCTGAAGAAAGCCAATCAAACTTTGTCCGATTCGGTTTAAAATTGGAATTAAAGTTTCCAAATGACAAAAAGTTCAACATTGGACTTTTCGTTTTTGTGCCGCGAAGCTTCATTTCAATCGTTGCCACTTTATGACCTAGTACACCTAAAAATCCAGGGTTTCCACCTGTCCCAGAAATAAGGAATCCATCATATAGGTCACCACGAAGTTGTACAGTACGTCTAGATAAGAAAGAACCCATACTGTGACCTAATAAAAAGAGCGGACAAGTATGTTCATTACGAATAAGTTCCGATACAAAGATTATGTCAGAAACAGCTTGATCCCAGCCAACATTCGGTTCGAAATGGCCATAATCCTCTTCTTGTTTTGCTGTTTTTCCATGTCCCCGGTGATCATGAGCATATACACCATAACCAGCCTTCAATAAGGCATCAATGTATTCTGTATAGACACCAGCATGTTCCGTCATACCATGTGCAATCTGTACAATTCCACGAATTTCACTTTCCGGCAGCCACTTACGCAAATAAATTTCCGATCCATCCAACACTGTAACAAAGCTTTCCTGTATGTTCATTTTGAAGGCCCCCAAATCTATATAATCTATTAACAATAGCAATCTATATATCTAAAAAATGAATCACTATTCATTCTTCTTACTATGTATTATATGCAATTGTTTGTATTATGACAAACACTGCACTTTCTAAGCAAAGACTCAAACCATTATCTTGACGAACAACAAATTAAATATTATAGTTACTTACATAAAGTAATTAATATATTTTAGGAGGTTTCACTTATGATGCCATCATTATTTTTAGCGCACGGCTCACCAATGCTTGCTATTCAAGATACAGATTATACACGTTTTCTAAAAACACTTGGAGAAACATATAAACCAAAAGCAATTGTTATTTTTACAGCACACTGGGAAACTGAAGTATTAACTATCTCATCTTCAGATAATGAATATGAAACAATTTATGATTTCGGCGGATTCCCTCCTGAATTATATGAAATAAAATATAAAGCAAAAGGTTCTTCAGCCATTGCAACAATGCTAGAAACAAAATTTAAGAATAACGGGATTCCCGTTCACAAAGATACAACTCGAGGATTAGATCATGGTTCATGGACACTATTACATCGTATGTATCCAAAAGCTGATATACCTGTCGTTCAAATTTCAGTAAATCCATTCCTTCCCGCAAAAGAGCAATATGAAATTGGACAAGCGATTCAAGGACTTCGTCAAGAGGATATTTTAGCAATCGGCAGCGGTGTTACTGTCCATAATTTACGTGCACTCAAATGGGATCAAGTGACTCCTGAACGATGGGCTGTTGAATTTGATGATTGGATTATAAATCATATGCAAAATAACGATAAAGATTCATTGTTTAACTGGGAAACTGCCGCTCCTCACGCCCGTTTAGCCGTTCCAAGAGCAGAGCACTTTGTCCCTCTTTTCATCGCTATGGGAAGTGGTAATGCTGAAGGGAAAGTCATTCATCGTAGCTATGAGCTTGGAACATTAAGTTACCTTTGCTTCCAGTTTTAACTGATTTCGAACAAAAAGGATGAAGCACGGTTCTTTTATTTAGTTTCAAGAAATTTGAATCAATCCTTGTCTTAACAAGAATAGACATATAATGTTACACATTATATAAGAATAAAAGAAGAGAATAGTGACAGACAGAATAATTCTGTATGTTCTATCCTTTTTTTGTACCACAAATGACCTCATTTACCACAACAACATTATTTTTTGTTGTTGAACTAACGCCCCCATTACTTTAAGTGAACCAATTCACAATTCTCTATCCAGTTAGTGTTCATAAATTCTGGCACCAGTTATTCATAAAAAGACATTAATAACTATTTACATCTAATTAGTGATGGTATACCACTCTACCCTAATCACCGAGTTTGATACTCTTGAGAAAGAGCTTGTATCTTAAGGATAAAGGGTTTGTCTTTATTTATTATTATGGACAACGGTTTAGAGAAATAAACATACTCGGTGATTAGGGGGTGGATAACTATTTAAAACATTTGAGAACTCGGTAATTGGGTAAATAAAAAATGCCTTATCATTCCCGCTGTAAGGAGGCATGAGGGATTAATGATTATTGAGTCTAAAATACAACAACTCTTTAAAGGGGTTCCATCGCTATCAAGTTAAGAAACACATTCTTCCCAAAAATGATAAAAATGAACTTCGGTGCTATAAAAAACAAAAAATTTCCGTTTGGGGGATACTTTAAGATCTTAGCTTGATGGCGATGTGGTGCTACTCCCTTATAAACAAAAGAAATCCCTCTAAACTAATTAGAAGGGTTTCTTTTGTGTTCAGCTTAGATACATTCTATGTAGAATCATTGAGATACACTAACTACAATTTATGTTATTTTTTAAATACTCCAAAGTAAACTTCCAAACATTAGTTTACATTCAAATCCTCATAAATATTAGGTTTATCCCAATCCCCCTAATATCCTCAAAATTAGGAAGAAAAGTATACATTTAAAATATGATAAAGTGAACCTTTAATCAGTGGGGGTTTTATTTATCCCCCACTGATTATTAGCCTTCACCAATCGGGCTTTTACGGACAGTTTACCTCCCACCTAACTCCTTTGTTTTTACAAATAATACTCAAACATTTTTGCAACCTTTTCTTTCATTTTTTCTTTTATAGATAATTGATTGACGTCAGAGGATGTTACTCGCTTTGAATTTTGTAAGTCTGCATGAATGACTGGCTTTATTTTAGAAATATAGACAGGGTCATGGATATAACAGTTCATTTCTTCATTTAAATGAAACGAGCGCGAATCAAAATTCACGGTCCCAACCATCAATACGTTTTCATCAATCAAGAATGCTTTACCGTGTAACACTCCCCTTTTATAACCATATACTTCCATCCCTTGTTTTAATGCTTTTCGGATATATGGGTACGCTGCTTCTTTAACTAACAGTGCATCCGAATGAGGTGAGAACAGAATTTTGACACGAACTCCCCTCTTCCTTGCATCTACTAATGCGTTCCAAATAGTTTTGTCTTTTGGTATAAAATAAGGTGTTACTATAATGATGGACTCTTTTGCTTGTTGAAACAGCCTTGCATAATCTTGCCCAAGTTTTTCTCCGCTGTAATATGCAGTAAATCGATGCGAGGTTGTTCCCTTTTCCTTTGTCGCACTGTGTATCGGAATCGGTTTCTCTGAGTTTTTCTTCCAGTCTAAAACAAATTGGTGTTCTAGATCTTGAACTCCTTCTCCTCGTATTTGAAAGTGATAATCTCTCCAGTGACCGAGTTTTGCTTTTTCTCCTAAATACTTCTTGCCAATATTAAATCCGCCAATGTATCCAATCCTTCCATCAATAACTGAAATACGACGATGATTTCGATGATCCAAAGAAGCAGAAAGATAAGGAAAAGCAGGCTTATTGTAATACGTAAAATGCACTCCTTTTTTAACTAATAATTCTCTTTCCTTTTTCTTTAGTAAAATTCCTCCTAGCCTATCCACTGCATAGTATACTTCTACACCTTCCTGACTTTTTTGCCTCAACAAATCTAGAAACTGATGACTTACTTTATCATCAGCAATAGAGAAGAAGCTAATATGCACGTAATGTTTTGCTTTCTTTATATCTGAGAATAATTGATTGTTTAACTGTTTCCCATCTGTATACATAGTAATATCACTTTGACGAATAGGGTACTGGCTAGGCTTTTGGGCAAATCTCCCACTTTTTTTAGCTACTGTTCTGTCAATTTCATCCCAAACAAACAAAATAAAACATACGCCGATAAATACAAAGAGGAGCAATCGGAAAATTTTACCTATCTTTTTCAGCATATCTAATCTCCTTTATATATCGTTGTTTTTTCTGTTAGTTTTTGTTATCGGGACAAAATTATTCCATAGCCATCCATGAAGCTAGTCTTTACCATAGAACATGTAAGTAAATTACGTTCTTACATGGTAGATTTTCTTATGAATTTTCTATTCAAGTCAAGTTAACATAACCCCACTTATCGGTAGTATCCGAAAAAGCCAACCTCTTATCTTTTTCGGATAAGGAATCCCGCCACATCACTATCAAGCTAACAAAACTAAATTTCCTTAAAATGAAAAAAAACGCTATTCTTTCTGTAGAACCATGGGAAAGGATGGCGTGTTTAGCATGAACTTATCGACTTTTGATAAACTAGAATTGTTTTCTAAAGAGTTACAACGATATATGTCACCTGATGCTTTAGAACAATTAGCTAGAGAGAGAGGGGTTATATCTGTAAAACCTTATGATGAACGCGCGGAAGCTGATTTATATTTTGAAATGTATTTGAAAGAACGCGGCTTATTTATCGGCGATGAAGAACACGAAATTGATAAGGTTGTGATTCGAAAGAAAGTTGAAATGTTATAGAAAAAAGCAGGATAGCAATGTATCCTGCTTTTTTCATTTGAAAGTCTTATTCTCTAATATAACAACGTAATCGTTTGTCAGTCTACCAGCTTCTTTTGTATAATCCACCAGTCTTTGTACATTGTCACAACAAATCTTTGCTCCCCATACAAGTAATGGAACACCAATAAAATCAATATGTAATCTTCTAGAGAATAAACCACCAAACGTCATAGGAAGTGGAACGGTTGGTGACGTATTTGAAAAAATGATTTTTTCGTTGTTTTGATATTGATGTTGAAGAATTTCGCCTAGATTTTTCATAGATGGTACCACAACTTTAGATGCCCCGCACCCTACTGTATAAACAGGATTGCCTCCCTCATCTCGGCCATGAAAAATAATTTTTCCCATATCAGAAGTTTTAAGTTTATTAAAATAGTCCACATTTAAAATTTCTTCTCTCGTTAAATTCCAATCAATTGGTAGTTTGTTTAAATGATACGCTGCAGCTAGTGAGGTTGTATGCGTTCCGCCATAATCAGTGTAAATAAAAATCATGTTCTCATTCCTTTGTCATTTACGTTCAATATTGATTAGTATCACCATTTCATCATTTACTAATCAAGGACTGATATATTTGGTTCTGGTACAAAGATAAAATAAAAGGGAATATAGCACATATATTTCTAACGGGATTGTATTTTATGCTGTCAGCCTAAATAATTGATGGATGAATTCTTTTTGATTTTGGACAGACTGATTCTTTAAATTAATCTGTCTCTTTTTCATCATATGCATGACTCCCACACCACTCAATATAGCGGTTGCTGTTTAAAATGATTTGAATCCCATCATAGAGCGTACGCGTTTCTTAATAAAACGATGATCTTGTTCCACAATGTTATTTAGATATTTTATCTGCCTGATTTGGATGCCTAGTGGCATCTTTTTTTCTTTCTTCATTTTTTCTATGGCGATTGGATAATCTGGATTTTTATCAACTGTAATCACACGGGGGAGAGGGACATGAAAAGACCGCAAAGCTTTCTTGAAGAATCGCTTTGCAGCCCTATGATTTCTATACATTTAATCACTTTTATATTTCAATTTATTTCTTAAGGAACTTTTTAAGGCAGTAAAAAATATCCTTTTTATTTTTCACTATATAATACCTAAACTTCTCATCTTCAATGTTTTTATAAACAGAAAAAAGGGTAGATGATGAGCGATTATACTGGTTTAATTAGCAAGGATGTAACCAAATTCAAATAGATTCTGTTCCCAAAACTCACTTGTCATGACTTTTTTGTTTTGTTTATTCTTTTTCTTTTTCTGGTTCTGTTGCAAAGTTTTTAAAAGTAGGCTAAACCTTTGCAAAATAGAGTAAGGAGAATCATAGATGGGATATTTTAAAGGAATGATAAGTGCCAAATGAATGATACATTCCGAAGTATATAATGAGAAAGGGATTATAGCTTTTCTTTTCTTAAGACTGCACATATTGTTTAATTTGATCAACACATAAATTTCTCAGCTCTGTACTGGAGTACGCCTTGTAATTTTTATACCAGTCTACTGTATGGTCTAAAGTCTGTTGAAGGGACCATTTTGGTTCCCAATTGAGCTTGAATTTTGCTTTGCTTATATCTAGGTTCAGGAATGTTGCCTCATGAAATTCTTCTGGATTTACATTTGAAGATATCCAATTCCCACATCCCCAGGACTTTATCATACCGGTAACAAGCTCTTTTACTGAGACAATATTATTTAGTTTTGGACCAAAATTCCATGCACCAGAAAAAAGGACCCCATCAGTTAAAATTTTTTCTGCTAGAAGTAAATATCCACTTAAGGGTTCAAGTACATGTTGCCAAGGTCTTACTGCATTAGTATTTCTAATGAAAATTACTTGGTTTGATTCCAGTGCTCGTATACAATCAGGAATAATCCTGCCTATTGACCAATCTCCTCCGCCAATTACATTGCCAGCACGAACACTTGCGATTATTTTTTTATGGTGCTCATATTTTTTTTCTGGAAAATAAGAGTTGCGGTAGGAGGAAATTAATAGTTCGCAGCATCCTTTGCTAGAACTATAAAGGTCATGTCCACCCATTGGGTCATTTTCACGGTATCCCCAAACCCATTCATTGTTCTCATAACACTTGTCACTTGTAACTATAATTCCTATTTTAGTGGATTCATGTAAACGAATTGCTTCTAATATATTCATTGTTCCCATAACATTTATATCATACGTATCTTTAGGGTGCTCATAAGAATATTTAACAAGTGGTTGTGCGGCTAAATGAAATACAATTTCAGGTTTATATTCTTTGAAAAGCTTATTTAATTTATTATAGTCTCTAATATCCCCACGAACATCAATTATGTCGTTTTGAAGGTTTGTTAAATTAAAGTTATCTTTTTTATTTTTAGGATCTAAAGAATATCCAATTACAGTCGCGCCTAATTCTTTTAACCATATGGATAACCAAGAGCCTTTAAAACCAGTGTGTCCTGTGATTAAAATCTTTTTTCCATGAAATACATTCTTAAAGCTATTATTGAACAATTGATTCACACCTTAGAAATAGATTTTCATACATTCGGATATAGATGTGCATTATGTTTATACCAATTAACAGTTTTAATAATACCTTCTTCAATACTTATGCGTGGTTCCCAAGAGAGCATACTTTTAATTTTATTAATATTTGGTTTAGAAATCCTTCTTTCATTCGTTCTATAGGATAACGCACCATAATTGGGTCTTTTATTAGTCTGCAAGTGTTTAAAGAGTAATTCCACATAATATTTTAAAGGGTGAGTTTCACCGCTTCCAATATTAAAAATCTCATTTTGTATAGAATTATTTTCAATTGTTAGCATACAAGCATCTATAATATTATCTACATAGCAGTAATCTCTTAATTGATTACATAACGTTAAGTTTACATTTCTATTCTGTAATACCTGTAAAATAATATAGCAAAAAATTTTATGTGGTTCTTCACCTTCTCCGAATACTCCAAAGGGTCTTAAGGTTATAAGATCGATATTGTTTTCAGCCGCGACTTGATGAGCAATTATAGTGGCTGCAGCTTTACTACTTCCATAAATATCTACTGGTGTTAATTCCATATCTTCCTTAATAGATTCTGTTTTATTTCCATACTCAGAACTGCTTCCAATATTAATAATCTTTTTGCAATCTATAGACTTTGTTGCCTGAATAATATTAATTGTACCTAAAACATTCGTTTCAATAGCATTCATGTAATCTTTATGAGCTGAATTTACTCCGTATGCAGCAAAGTGAAAAATATAATCAGGACGGATTTGTTTTATAATATTTTGAACTTGTATCTTATTGCGTATATCTACTTCATAAAGTTTGATACTTTTTAATAGGTCTTTAATACGCCAAGGATTTGATGACTTTCTGGCTAAAATAACGATTTTTGCTTGTAATTTCAATAATCTTCTTACTAAATGAGAACCAATAAAACCGTATCCGCCAGTGATAAGAAACGTTTTATTTTTAAAATGGTCAATTATATTCATATAATTTCATTTGTCTCCTTACAAATTTTTGAGTAAAAGGAATAAATAATTTTACTTAAGAAGTTCGTGTGAATTAGGGAATAATACTAGTTATATAAAAGAGAGAATGGATTTCATCTAAAAAATGAGGGAGGATATTGGAAATAGTTTTTTACAGAGGACTCATCTAAGTTTCCAACAAATAAAGGGGTAAGAGAAAAGATATTATTAAGTACGCGACAAGTATTTTGTATTTTTTCGATATAAGGAATATATATATATTCTAAAATTGACGGATCTATTTCTACATGTTCTTGTTTCCATAAATCAAATTCATTTTCATTAATAATTTGCATACTCCCAAAGTGAAAAGCGATTAATTCATCTTGATCTATAAAAATCCTGTTTTCTGTGTTGGTTATAGAAGAATGATTGGTTAAAATTAGATTCCAAGGTGCAGCGTTAATACCCTTTTGAGTCATGATTTTAATGTTAGAAAATAAATCGGGAATGTGATTTAAATATTTTTGATCTCCCCATCTATTCATCTCAACATCATATACATCCAAACAATATTCCAGGCACTTATCTTTCCACCATGTTAAAATATCTTTACTGTTTTGATTATTTTTAAATCCTATTAGGCCGGCCTGATACATGCCATGTGCATTTTCCAGTTCAGTAGTGCCTCTCTGTGGACAAAGAAATACAGAATACTTCCACCATTCATCTAAAATTATATTAGGCTTTGTAAAGAAAAACATATCTGCGTCACAGTATATAATGTGATCAACTTCAGAATAATATTTAAGAATATGAAGGCATAGAGGGGCTTTTAATGTCCAGCAGTATTCCTGCAAACTTCTTTCATTCTTTATACTTAAGAGTTCTTGATTTTCTATGTCTTTCACATGAATCAGTATTGCATGCTCCAATTTTAAGTTTGTTAGAATTTGATAAGTAAAATTATCCATACAACAGATCCACACAATAAAATTTGTGCCATGGCTTTCTAGGGAATAATAGCAAGTCAGACCTTGAATTAAACGTTTTTGACTTATAATCATTGAATAATTCATAAAATGATTTGATAGATTCATTTTTCTTCTTAACTGTGAATCTTTATATAAAGTTTGCGCCTCATTTATGTCTTTAACACTTAACAGGCGCTGTGTTTTTTCACCTAATTTTTCTGTCAATTTTGTGAGGATAAACTGAATTTCTTCTAGATAGGGCGTATAGATAAGGTGTAATATATTATTCGGTATTGAAATTTTACCTAAAGACCAAAGGTCAAAATCCTGTTCATTGAAAACGGTAATGCATGCAAAATGATATACAATTAGTTTATCTGTTTCAATGTATACCTCGTTTTGATTTTTATCAATTATATAATTGTTATTATAAATACAATTCCAAGGTGCGGCATTTATACCTAGATCGCTTGAGATTTTTACTTTTGGAAAGTAAATAGGAATTAAATCTAAATATTTTTGGTCACCAAATCTTCCTTTATCAGGATTAGCACTACACCAATCTAAGCATTTATCTTTCCACCATCGTACGCTTTTTAATCCGTAGAAATCGTTTTTAAACCCAATTAACCCAGCCTGATATTTCCCATATTTTTCTTCTACCCAGTCACGGTCTCTCTGTGGACAAAGATAAATAGAATTGTCACCCCATTCTTCAAATATCGTGTTAGGATCAGAGAAGAAATATAAATCACTATCACAATAAAGAACAGATGGCAAATTATAATTTACCAATAAATATTCAATAAGTACGGACTTTAAAGTCCAACAATATTCACTGACTGTCCTATTTCTTTTAATATCTTTCAAATTTGGATCTTCTATATCATCTACCTGCAAAAGATTTACATTATTCAAGTTCATTTCTTTCAATGTTGAATAAGCAAACACATCTATACAACAAATCCATAATGTAAACGTTTGTGAATTTTGCATTAGAGATTGGTGCAAAGCAATTATTTTCAAGACGTATTCTGTTCCAACTATGGCACAAAAATGATTTTCAGAGTGAGGCTGTTTATTATAAGGTAGAGGATAGATTTGTTTGCTTGTAGTTTTTTTAGAGTGGTCAATAGCTGAAGCATCTGAAGATAACGGAAAATCCTTTTCTATTTTAAAGGGAGTATAGCGGTGCGGCCAACCTTTCTTTCTATTGTTAAAACGCAATGTTTATTCACTCCTTTCAACTATTTTTGTTAGGGTTCCAGCTTTCATTTGCATCTTTAAGATCTTTAGGTGTGTCTACACTAATCCAATAATCATTGTGCTCATAAACTGCAAGTTCCTTGTTTTTTATTAAATTTAGTAGAGGTTCTTCTTCAAGCATACAATCATTATCATTCAAATAATCGAATATTCCTTTATTAAATACAAAAAACCCTCCATTTATTACAGCATTAAGTAAGGGTTTTTCCTTAAAATCCACAGCAATCCCGTTTTCAATCTGTAAAAGACCATATTGACTACTTTTTTTTATACCGGTTAATGTTGCGATTTTTCCTTTGTCTTTATGAAATTTTATAAGTTCGTTAATATTTATCTTTGCTAATCCGTCACCATAAGTTAATAAAAACATTTCATCCTGTATATGCTTTTCAAGTTTTTTTAATCTGGTTCCGGTCATTGTTTCAATCCCTGTATCTATAAATTTTATATTCCACTGTTCTGGTTCTTCAAGCAACTGGTAATGATTATTCTTTAAATCTAAATTAAAATCATGTTCTTTCCATATATAGTCCATGAAATATTCTTTGATTTTTTCACCTCCATACCCTAATGGTAGGACGAATTCATGATGTCCAAACTTGCTATACCAATTCATTATATGCCAAATGAGAGGTTTTCCTTGAACATGAACTAATGGTTTGGGTATATTCCCCAGAATACCTTGCATCCTCAATCCTTTTCCACCACATAAAATTATGACTTTCATAGTCTTCTCTCCATCCCCTTCAGTTATTTAGCTAATTTAAATTATGCTATCACTATATAAATGGTATACACACTTGTACCATTAATTTTACAGAAGATATTTTCCATAAAAATACTGGTTAAAATACAAAATAAAGCCTACTCAAATGTATGAGTAGGCTTATTGCCTTAACATTACTTCAAGGTTACAAATGGATTTCAAAATCTAATAAGCATAGACATATCACTAAGCTAAACATACAAAAACCGGATAGGGATCCATTTATTTCATCATTATGAAACAAACTTAGTCCATTCTTTTAGTGCACTCATAGAATAAAGGGATATAAATCTTATTAAAAAGGGTTGGATTTCGATGTCTTTCGAACGCAGAAGACGTGGAAGATTTGATAGACGAGAAAGAGAGTTTTTCGGTGAAAGAGAATGTTTTGAGGAAAAGAATTGCTTTGTTGAGCGCAAAAGACGCTCAAGATTAGATCCCATACGAGAGGGAGATAAGATTCAAGTGTTCTCTGGTAGCAATCGAATCGATGGAACAGGAGTTTTTATTAAAGTTGAAGACAGATTTCTTGTTTGGGTTGATGAATGTGCGAATATTAATGTTACAAGCCTAGATGTTATTAGTGTTTGTAGAGAACATTCTTGTAATGCTTGAAGCATAACATTGCCATAAATCTTTTATTACCCCATAATCTTGCCTCAGGGACAAAGATAGTAGCAATCCATCTCAAACTTTTAAAATCAACACTTCAAATCCAAAAAAACAAATTGGGGTTCAGCCCATGCCCATCAAGCTAGTATTTTGAAGTGTCCCCAAAACGACAATTTTATTATTTTACAGTTATTTATGAGAATTTAGCTTAATTTTTTCGTTTTGAGGAACAACCAATTTCTTAACTTGATGGGCATACGGCAGAACCCCATATATATAAATCTAACTATGATAAGATCTCTGCAAAAAATCTGAAGATTACTGCGTTTTATTGATTATACTGAGGCTCATCTTGTTGAATCTCCTGAACACGTGGTTCTAAAGAATCAATAATTGTCTGCGCTTGCTGAGCTGCATTTTGATACAGTTGTTTTGCTTGTTGATTGTCAGTATCAAGAACAAATCCTTCTAAACATGCTTGAGCACTTTTTAATCCAGAAATAGTTTGTTTAAGCTTAGTAATTACTGTCATAATTAAATTCCTCCTTATAATTATGAATTCACTATTTAGAATAGCTATTTTCTACTAAAAATATGATTTCTAAATTTTGGTTATCTTTATAGAAGAGGTAGTGCCACATCGCTATCAAGTTAAGAAACACATTCTTCCCAAAAATGATAAAAATGAACTTCGGTGCTATAAAAAACAAAAAATTTCCGTTTGGGGGATACTTTAAGATCTTAGCTTGATGGCGATGTGGTGCT
>Ga0102589_1002996_pt1 | contig 18220 bp, 11 predicted proteins | sample AraplaMF_Col_mLB_FD_76858 | JGI IMG/M metagenome (GOLD analysis project Ga0102589, IMG submission 76858) | Arabidopsis root microbial communities from the University of North Carolina, USA - plate scrape MF_Col_mLB | ecosystem: Host-associated > Plants > Roots > Endosphere | place: USA... | reverse complement strand
TGGGGGAGGTACTCGGTGAGATGAAGGAGCGGTTTGATATGGTTATTTTTGATACACCGCCGATTTTAGCCGTAGCGGATGCTCAAATTTTAGCGAATCAAGTAGATGCTTCTCTTCTAATTGTAAGCAGTTCAAAAACGGAAAAAGAGGCAGCGTTAAAAGCAAAAGAATTGCTAACACAGGCAAAGTCAAAATTGCTTGGAGCGGTTCTTAATAATCGTAAAATGGAAGAAGGAAATTATTACTACTATTATGGAAGTAATTAACCTATTTTCTTAAATAACAGGCAGGCTTTCTCATAAGGCGTCGAAACCAAAGCGGTTTCGGCGCCTTATTTTTGTTTGCTGTCTTTTAGCCTCTTTTTAGGTTCTGAAAAGCTTCTTTTTTGGCTTGTAAGGTGTTCTGTTCCTAATTTTCCCTTAGCAATTTATATAAGAAAAGAGAGTGTTACATTTACTGAGGTAGAAATTTCGACAAAAAAAGACATAGAAATACTTACTGTAATGTGCTAATATGAATATTGCTTTTGTTAGGTCTTAAGGCATACGAAAGAAAGATGAAAATTTCATTGCTATTTTAATTTGACACCTTTTTCCTATATGCATCCAGACTTATTACTTGATAAGATGGATGAAATTACGCTTAAAACAGCTATGTCAGAAGGTCTGACATAGTGAAACGTGTTATTTTGCGTTTTAATATACGTAATGGCGTACTGAGGAAAAAGATATATTACTATATGTGTAGAAAAAAGAACGTTTTGTAAAAGAAAAGATAGCTAGTTTGGACAGAAGTATAAGTGCAAACCAGCCCATCCTTCTTTTTTTCTTTTAGTGCAAAATTTATCTAATGAAGTCAAAACACGGGTAATGGACGCGTTTTTAGCGAAAAAGTTCGTACAGACACAACTACATAATAAAGGAGAACATAACATGCAAAAAGTAAGAAAAGCGATTATTCCAGCAGCAGGATTAGGAACACGTTTTTTACCTGCAACAAAGGCAATGCCAAAAGAAATGCTTCCGATTGTAGACAAGCCTACTATTCAATATATTATTGAAGAAGCGATTGAATCAGGCATTGAAGATATTATTATCGTAACGGGTAAAGGCAAGCGTGCGATTGAAGACCATTTTGACAACGCTCCGGAGCTAGAACAGAACTTAGCTGAAAAAGGTAAATTTGAGCTGCTGGAGAAAGTTCGCCAGTCTTCAAATGTTGAAATTCACTATATTCGCCAAAAAGAACCAAAAGGATTAGGGCATGCGGTGTGGTGTGCACGTAACTTTATTGGCAACGAGCCGTTCGCTGTTCTTTTAGGAGACGATATTGTACAGGCAGAAACACCTTGTCTGCGCCAATTAATGAATGAGTATGAGCAAACGTTATCTTCGGTTATTGGTGTTCAGACTGTTCCTGAAAATGAAACGCATCGCTATGGTATCGTAGATCCTTCTTCAAATAAAGGCCGCCGCTACCAAGTAGAGTCATTTGTTGAAAAGCCAGCAGCAGGTACAGCACCTTCAAACTTAGCGATTATGGGCCGTTACGTATTCACTCCTGAGATTTTTAAATTTTTAGAAGAGCAAGAAATTGGAGCGGGCGGGGAAATTCAATTAACCGATGCGATCCAAAAGCTAAATGAAATTCAGCGCGTGTTTGCGTATGATTTTGAAGGCAAACGTTATGACGTAGGAGAAAAATTAGGCTTTATCCAAACATCGCTCGAGTTTGCTCTTCAGCACGAAGATTTGCGTAAAGATCTTCTTGTATTTATGGAGCAGCTGTTAAAAGAGCAGCAAATCAAAGCTTAAACAGAGAAACCTGCCGGTAGCTTATTTGAGTAGGTTACCGGTTAAGTAGTATTGGGGTGAAGCTTAATGACAAAAAAAGTACTTGTGATTTCTCAGCATTTTTATCCGGAAATCGGAAGCGCCGGAAACCGGATGAAAAACGTATATAAGCTCTTAAAAGAAAATGATTATGATGTAAATGTTTTGACAACTGAACCAACGTATCCAAATAAGAAAATCTATAGCGATGAACAGTTTTGGGACGATGATTCATTAGACGAAGAAAATGATGTTACACGAGTAAAAGTAGCCAATCGCAAATACTCTAGAAGCATTATTAACCGCTTATGGTACTACTTAGAAATTGCGTTTCGAATGATTTTATTTATTTTATTTGATCGTAAAAAATACGATGTTATTTTTGTGACGTCGCCGCCTATTTTTATTGCGGTTGTCGGGTTAGTAGCGAAGTATCGGTACCGAACAAAAATGATTCTCGATATAAGAGATTTGTGGCCGGAATCACTAAAGGGAGTCGGGGTTTTTAATTATCGGTTTATTATTTATATTTTCAGCAGGTTAGAAAAGCTTCTGTATATAAAAGCCGATAAAATTATCGTAAATAGTCAGCGCTTCAAAGATTTTATCATCGGTAATTATCATATTCCTCTAAAGAAAATCTCTTTTATGCCAAATGCCGCTCGACAAGAAGAAATCTCTCCGATTGAATCAGGTGACGGGCCGTTCAAAGTCATGTATGCAGGAAACATCGGCTTGGCTCAAGATGTCACCATCTTAATGGAATTAGCGAAAGAACTAAATGAGTATGATATTCAGCTCACGGTGATGGGCTACGGATTTAAAAAGCGGGAGTTCGTTAAGTTTGCGAAAGAACATAATCTTTCTAACGTGAATTTTATGAAGCCTTCTACGCGTAAAGAATGTTTAAAGACGATTTCAACTCATCATATTGGAATTGTTACTCTTAACGGCAAGGAAGTATTTGAAACGGTATTGCCTGGGAAAATTATTGATTATATGACGTGCAGCCTTCCTATTGTTGGAGCCGTATCCGGCTATGCTAAAACGATCATTGAAACAACAGAAGCAGGAATTGTAGCTAACTCTCATGATGCAGAAGAAATGTTAACACATATTTTATACCTGTATCAGCGTCCTTCTCTGCGAAGCGAAATGGCACTAAACAGTCGAAAGTATGTTCAAAAACATTTCCTGTGGGAACGAAATATCAATGTGTTAATCAATCTGATTGAAAACAGAGTACCTGCATATGAAGAGATGGCTCCTGTAGAAAGAAGAGAAAAAGCCGAAGTTTTATAATTACATAGAATCTTCACTATGAATATCTTAAAAGTAACGACGGAGGATAAAGATGTCTAAGAACGTATGTATGTTTGTGTGGAATCATTTTACCAATGATGCCCGTGTCTTAAGAGAATGTTCTTCATTGGTAGAAGCCGGCTATAATGTGGATCTTATTGCGATTCACGACCGGAAAAATCCACAGCTTAAAAAGAAAGAAGAGCGCAAGGAAGGGTTTACCGTGATTCGTGTAAATAACCAGTTTCCGTTATTGCAAATGCTTCTTGGAGCTGCTCGACGTGTAAAAAAAAGTATTCCTTTGCAGCTGCTTGCTTTAGTTATACTTGGCCTGGGATTATGGAAACTGACAGTTATCACGTTACTAGTAGCTGTTCTCCTTGGACTGTTTGTGACGCCAAAAGCTCGAACGTTTATGGTTAGAGGCTATATTGCAAGTCAAATGGTGAAGTATGGGTTAAAAAAGAAATATGATATTTATCATTCGAATGATTTAAATACGCTTCCTCAAGGCATTACATGTGCAAAAATTTTGCGCCGGAAAAAGCTAGTCTATGATTCTCACGAAGTGCAAACAAGCCGCACTGGGTACAACAGTCCTATTTACGGAATAATGGAAAAACTTTATATTAAGTTTACGGATGTGATGATTGCCGAAAATCATACGCGTGCTAAATATACAGAAGACTTGTACAAGCTGTATCCGCAGGTTGTTCATAATTATCCGTTTGTTGTGAAGCCAGAGTTGAGTCAATCTGTTAATCTTCATGAGAAGCTGAATATTCCTTCTACTGAACCAATCCTTTTATATCAAGGCGGTGTTCAAGTTGGTAGAGGACTTGATAAGCTGATAGAAGCAGCACCGCTGTTCAAACGAGGCGTGCTTGTCTTCATCGGTGACGGTCGTATTAAACCTCAGCTTCAAAAAATGGTGAAAGAGCAAGGACTTGAAGATCGTGTTAAGTTCCTGGCAAAAGTACCGGTGGAAGATCTTATGCATTATACGAAAAATGCGTATCTTGGTTTCCAAGTATTAAATAACATTTGTTTTAACCATTATTCTGCGTCTTCAAACAAATTATTTGAGTATATGATGAGCGCGGTTCCCGTTATCGCCTGCAGCTTCCCTGAAATTCAAAAAGTAGTAGAATCAGAGAAGGTTGGAGTATGCGTTGACTCACATGATCCAGTGTCAATTGCAGAGGGCGTGAACTACTTGCTTGATCACCCTGAAGAACGTGAACGAATGAGCCATAATTGCTACCAGGCTCGCGAGAAATACAACTGGAATAATGAAAAAGAAATTTTTATCGACATCTACAAAAAGCTGGCATAACGTGTCAGCTAGAACTTTAACCTTCTAAATGTGTGCAGCATCATCACTAATTTTTACAAGAATAGGAATGAGCAACTTGAGTAAATATAAAGTCACCGCCGTGATTGTAAACTATAATAAAGAGCCCTATATTTCTCAATGTATTGAGTCTGTTATCAATCAGTCTCTGCAGCCAATTGAAATCATCATTGTAGATGATGGGTCAACAGATAACAGCGGCATCATTTCGAGCCGATATGCTGCAGCACATCCTCATGTTCGTTATCTCACTCAAGAAAATAATGGAGTAAGCTCGGCCAGAAACAAAGGCTTATCTTACGCACAAGGCGAGTACGTTGCCTTTTTAGATGCAGATGATTATGTATCGGCTGATGCCTATGAAAGGCTGTATAAAGCCGCAGTGCAATCAGATGCAGACACTGCTGTAGGAAACTTTGAGTGCTTTAACGAGTACCGCACTTGGCATTTGGCTTATATGAAAAAAGTCTTTGCGAAAGGTCTTCCTGCCGTACGGCATATTTCTACCCATCAAGAGCTGCATCTTACACCTTCTGTCAGCAATAAGCTGTTTAGAAGAGAATGGCTGCTTCAGCAAAAGATTGGGTTCCAAGAAAATCTTCAAATAGGTGAAGATTTACTTTTTGCACAAAACGCTCTTCATCTTTCAAACAAGACGGCTATGTGTGATTACCACGTTTTGTATTACCGGGTGAACGAAGAAGAACAGACGCTGTCTAAGCAAACAACGCTGGCTTTTTTTGAACAGCTAGTCCTTGTTCAAAAAGAGTTAAAGCAATTGTACGATTCATTACATAGACAGAATGAACTTGTCCATATCGAAAAGCGCCAGCTTGATTTTTTTCTCAGCTCGCTTTTTCGAAAAGCAGCTGCTTTTTCTAAAGAACAATTACATGAGCTTCTCACCGTCAGCCGTGCATTTGTTCATACTCTTACAGAAACAAGCTTGATAAATCAATTAGATAGTAAAAACAGGCTTCTCTCTCAGATAATTATACAAAAAGATTATGAACCTTTTGTTAAGCTCCTATCTAGCTTTTGTAAAGATTCGTTTACAAACGAACTTGTGCAGCAAGATCAAAAATTGTACAGCAAGCTTGTAGAGGAGTATCCGGCCTACGCGCCGTGGCTTGAAATACATAGCTTGCAAGCAGAGCATCGCATTGAAGTAATCAGATTAGAAGGCGCAAATCTTACCATCGGGGGATATGCATTTGTAAAGGGCCTGTCTACAGAGGACATACAAAAAGAACTTGTCTTTAAATCCAAAATGGAAACCAAAATTATCTCGCTCGAAAACGAACTGCGTACAGATGTAAGTTATTTATTTGCTCATAACAAAATTAACTATCATCATGCCGGTTTTAAAACAATCACAATTAATCTAGTAAACCTTCTGCAAAACGGCAGCTGGAACGTGTTTTTACGCTTGAAAGCTGGAGGGAAAGCAGTTGACGAGCCACTGCAGGTGATCCTGGCACAGCTTAGGAATCATGCAAAACCGAATATTGCGCACAATGTAGAAGTCTCAGCTTCTTTTAGCGCAAATTCACAGATGAGCGTTCGTGTAAAAAAAGTCAATTTCTTAGAGAAGTGTATATCAAAATTAACCCGGATTAAAAGAGCGGTAAGATATGACGTGAGCTTTCTTAAGAAAAGAGACTATCATACATTTTCAGCTATTGTGTTATATAAACTGTTCAATCGGCTGTACCGAAATAAAAGTATATGGTTAATCGGAGAAAGAAAAGATACGGCTCAGGATAATTCCTATCATTTATATACGTATATTCGAACCAACCATCAGCATCAAAATGCGTACTACGTGATTGATAAACATGCAGAAGATTATCAGCGGATTAAGCATTTGGGCAATATTGTACACTTCAACAGCTTGAAGCATACCCTATATCTGCTTGTTTCACATAAAACGATTAACAGTTACTCAGAAGCTTCAAATATGTACACGACCGCATATAAAAATATTATTAAGTACTATCCCGAGTGGCAGCAAAATGAGAAGGTATTTATTCAGCATGGTGTCATCGGAGTAAGCCGAGTGAATCATGTGCTGCATAAAAATCGAATGAACTACAGCCAGTTTGTTGTATCTTCCCTATTTGAAAAGAAACACATCGTGAAAGAATTTGGCTACGAAGATAATGAGGTTGTTGTGACAGGCTTGGCGCGGTGGGATGCTCTACAAGATATAAGTAAAGGAAAAGAAATTCTTGTCATGCCCACGTGGAGAAACTGGATCAAAACAGAAAAACAGCTTTTTGAGTCCGACTACTGGAATCGATACATGTCGTTATTTAAAAATCCAGACTTTAAACGAATTCTTGAAGAAAGAGACTTAACGGTTACTTTTTTTCCGCATTATCAGATGCAGCAATTAATCGAATCGTTTCCTGTACTTGGAGAGCGCATTCGAATCGCCAGACAAGGGGAAGAAACGGTTCAAAGCTTGTTGAAGCGGCACAGCATATTGATTACAGACTATTCAACCGTATCTTTTGATTTTGCCTATATGAATAAGCCGGTTTTCTTCTATCAATTTGATTATGATGAATTTTACTCAAAGCATTACAATGAAGGCCCAATTAATCACAAAAAAGATTTATTTGGAGAAAGAGCGGAAGAAGAACAAGCACTTATTAATTTGCTGGAAAAACATCCTGTATCAGGAAATCAACGAGCCAAGCAAATTTCTAATTATATTATAAAAGAAGAAGGGCGTTCTCACAGCCAGCTTTTATTCCAACAATTAAGCGGAGGGAAATAAAGGTGAAAAAACCACTAATATCAGTCATTTTACCAATCTACAATGTAGAAAATTATATTGAAGAATGCTTAGAATCTTTAGTTAACCAAACCATTGGACATGAAAAGTTAGAAGTACTGATGGTAAACGATTGTTCAACGGATAATACCGCTAAAATCATAGATGAGTATGCAGCGCGTTTTCCTCATTTTAAAGCCATTCATTTACCAGAGAACACAGGGGCACCAGGTAAGCCAAGAAATGTAGGGATTGAACAGGCAACGGGGAAATATCTTATTTTTCTAGATCCAGACGATTATATTCCGTTAGATGCGTACGAATCTCTCTATCAAGTAGCACATGAAAATAATTCAGATTTTGTTATGGGCAAGATGATTAGCTTTGATGAAGAAGACGGACGGGAATATGAACATGTAACGTTCAAAAACTATTTGCTACAAAAACAATATTATAACGTTACAATTAAAGACGCTCCTTTCTTTCTTCAAGTAAAGACGGCTGTATATTTAAAGCTAGTAAAGACATCTTTTATTAAAAATCATGGTATCTCATTTATAGAAGGAATGAAAAACGGCGAGGACAAATATTATGACATGCAGCTGTTCACCAAAGCTAAAAAGTTCAGCTATATTCCTAAAGTCATCTATATGTACCGAGCACGAAATGATGAGAAGAACTTGTCGCTGACGCAGCGAGATATCGTAAGCACGGTTGAAAATGACGTAAAAGCAGCTAAGCTGGTCAAGCCTCTTTTAAACGATGAGAGCTATGCATATTTTCAAATTAACGCGTTAAGATCTTTGTTATGGAAAATCTGCGACCCAGACTTTAATCGCCTTGAATGGGAAACGCGATTATATTTAATTCACTTAGTTACGGATGTTGTAAAAGATTATGATAAACGTTTAGTCGAGAAGTATTTAGCGCTTGAAGAGCCTTTCTTGAGCTTAATCAATAAAGGGTATGTTCAAGAAGCGTTAGAATACAATAAAATGCTCGCTTCTCGTCGCTGGTGGTATAAGCAAGGAAGAGAACTGCAAATCGAATATAGAAAGCATTCAAAAATAAGAAAAAGCTTTTCTTGGAAGATTACTAAATTCCTGCGCAACCGCAACATACGATTAAAACAACTAATTAAGAGGAGATATATAAATGAAGGTAAGCGTAGTCACACTTTTGCAGGAAAGTAATGTAGAAAATTTTAATAGTGGTCTAGAAGTGCTTAAAAAGCAAACACTTGGCTTTGACAATATGGAACTGATTGTTATTGATCAAGCTGAAAGCAAATCTGAAGAGCAAATTATTGAATTAGCTCAGTTAGCCAAAAAAGCTAACATTCGCGTACAGCACGATAATAGCCTGAAAGTTGAAGAGTTAAGAGGAAAATATATTAGCTTTTTTGACTTTAATTACAGCACTTCCCCTCACTTGTATAAAAATCTTTGCCGGGAAATGGATAAGCATTCAGTGGATTTTGTTTCTGCTAATTTAATTACGTCTATTAGAGAAGATCGCAATTTAGCAGGAGCTGAAGAGGTAATTGGAGCGGGCGTTAATGCTATGACTGGTTTAAAGCTCATAAATAAAGAAAGTTTATTAAAAATGGCAGGGGAAAATAAAATAGAGGTGAGCGACTCATTCATTGAGCTGTTAAATGTTAATTTTTACCTTCAATCATTTACTTTTAAATATGTAAATAAACAGTTTTATCGAAACAAGTTTACATTCAATGAATCCTATGTAAATAACTCAATTTCACATATTCGTTATATTTCCAAGCATCTTGATTTATCGGCATCGGAAAAATCAGTTTCATTGGTGAAAGTCCAGTTGTTAAAGCATCTAACCTTTTTACTGGACAAAAATATGTTTACAGATAATTTGTCAGAAGAAGAGCAAGCAGCTGCATACGACGTATTACGAAATTTCCTTGGTCTTGTCAGTAAGAAAGACATTCAATCTAATGATTTAGATGGATACACTCCTTTATTTAATATGGTAAATAAAAAGTTAGATGAAGAAGCGACTCATTATATTAAATTATTAAGAAGTAAAAGACACTGGTATGAACAAACAAATAAGTATAAGCAGTACTTTGAAAAAAATCCATATGATCTAGAAGAATCTCTATCGTGGAAGCTTACTAAGCCTCTTCGCTTATTCAGCAAATGGTCAGTAGAGGTAAAGCAATGGTTTTATAAGGTGTTTTTGTTAACTCTAGCTGCAATATGGAAGCCCCTTACGTTCAATCGGAAAATTTGGCTGGTAGGGGAGCGAGAAGATCAAGCAGAAGATAATGGCTATTTCTTCTTCAAACATTGCCGTGAAAACTATCCAAAGGAGAAAGTGTATTACATCATCAGCAAAGATTCTCCTCATCTCTACAAGGTAAAGAAGCTTGGAAATGTTATCTATCATTCTTCTTTAAAGCACCAGCTTTATATGCTAGTTGCAGATACTTACATTAGCGCTTGGACATTTGACGAATGCTCATATCCAGCGCCTAAAAAACAGTTCATCGAAATGTTTGGCAAGCAGTTAGCGAAGAAGTTCACCATTTGCTTGCAGCACGGAGTTATTATTCACAATATCTCTCCTTATTTGCATAAAGATCGCTACAATCAAAACCTTATTATTTCTAGCTCTGAATATGAAAAGAAAATTATTCAAAATACGTTAGGATACAGCGACCAAGAAGTAGCCGTAACAGGATTAGCAAGATTTGATAATCTTCATGAATTATCGCTGAAAAAACAAATCTTAATTATGCCTACATGGAGAAGACATCTCTTTAAGATTAATAAAAGCAGCTTTTTAAGATCCGACTATTACAAAGCATACCGAAATTTAATCAGTAATAAAGAATTTCTAGACATGATTGAACGTCATAATATTTCGGTTAAGTTTTATATTCATAATCAAATGCAAAAATTTATGGATAACTTTGTTGTAGACCACCCTAATATTGAATTTTTAGTAAAGAGCACAGCCACGGTTTCTGAGCTTTTGAAGGAAAGTTCTTTGTTAATAACAGATTATTCTTCTGTATCAAGTGATTTTCTATATATGAATAAGCCTGTTGTTATGTATCAATTCGATCCTCATAATAACCATCATGCACCTGTGAAGGAAATCCAATACAGCAATTTAGGCTCAATTGTTTCAAATGAGAATGAATTAGTACAAACTGTTCAAAGAATTGTAGAAAATGACTTTAGGGCTGATAAACAGTATGTTAAGAATTCTCAGCGAATCTTTAAGTATAAAGATCAAAATAATTGCCAAAGAATTTATGAAGTTATCAAACAGAAAACATCATAAGTGAAACTATTGACCCAATTGAAGTGATACAATAGAATAGTATGCCATCACAGGAAGTGCAAGTTATACTTGCACTTCCTACATGTAAGATGACTTTATTAGGAATAAAGATAGCTATTTTTACCTTGTTCCTAATAGAGTATATATGAATAAATTGTGCAGAAGGAATTGCTATATGAAATCAATTAAAATTGTTATGCAAGAACAAATCCGTAATTTGTATATGATTGGACGACTTTCCGGATATGAATTGAAAAAATCATATGCAGGAAACCTGCTCGGAAGTTTTTGGATTATCTTAAATCCCTTGTTTCAAATAGGTGTATATTGGATTGTATTTGGATTAGGAGTGCGAGGCGGTCGTGATGTGGCAGGCATTCCATTCTTTATATGGCTAATTTGCGGGCTGATTCCATGGTTTTTTATGAGTGCGTCCATTTTGCAAGGGTCCAATTCAGTCTATGCGAGATTAAATTCTGTTTCTAAAATGAATTTTCCACTAAGCGTCATACCGACATATGTTATTGTTTCACAAGTATATACGCATTTAATTCTTATGGGCATGCTGCTTGTCATTGTCATTGTGTCTCAAGGTTTTAGTCATTTAAATGTAATTAGCTTACTGTATTTTATGCTGTCTTCTTTTGTATTTCTACTTTCTCTATCGTTTATAACCTCGACTTTATCAACGATGGTGAGGGACATTCATTTATTAATTCAGACAGCTACACGTATGCTATTTTACATTACGCCAATTTTATGGATCCCTAGTGATAACACCCCGCAGCTGTTGAAGGAAGTATTTGCGATGAATCCTTTTTATTATTTAGTAGAAGGCTATCGTGATTCTCTATTAACAGGCGGCTGGGGGTTAATTACATCTCCATACACAATTGTATTTTGGCTCATCATTTGTGGACTATTTGTTTTTGGTTCAGCTATTCATGTAAAGTTCAGAAAGCAATTTGTTGATTACTTATAAAAGGTGAATGAAATATATGGGTTATAAAGTCAAGTTTCAGCAAGTAACAAAAAAATACAAAATGTATAATAAGCAAACAGATAAGCTGAAGGATTTACTTTGGAACAGAGGAAAAGGCGAATACCACTATGCGTTAAATAAAATTTCCTTTGAAGTGAATGAAGGTGAAATTGTTGGAGTAATAGGTCTTAACGGCTCTGGTAAAAGTACACTTTCAAACTTAATTGCCGGTGTGACTATGCCAAATGAAGGAACGGTAGACATTAACGGAAGCGCCTCTTTGATTGCTATTGGTGCAGGTTTGAATAACCAATTAACAGGCCTTCAAAATATTGAACTAAAAGGTTTGATGATGGGGCTTAACAAACATCAAATCGAAGAGATTACACCTAAAGTAATTGAATTTGCTGATATCGGAAAGTTTATTAATCAACCGGTAAAAACATACTCAAGCGGAATGAAATCCAGACTAGGTTTTGCTATATCTGTCAACATCGATCCCGATATTTTAGTTATTGATGAAGCGTTATCTGTTGGAGACCAGACTTTTACAAATAAGTGTTTGGAAAAAATGAATGAATTTAAAGAAAATGGCAAGACCATCTTTTTTATCAGTCATTCGCTTTCGCAAGTGAGAAGCTTTTGCACCAAAGCGCTTTGGATTCATTACGGACATGTAAAAGAATACGGAGATATTACTGAAGTAGCAGACCATTACGCTGCTTTTTTAAAAGAATATAACGCTATGTCGAAAGAAGAGCGAGAACAGCTTAAAGAGCAGCAGCTCAGCGAATCAGCGCACGGCCTGCTGATGTCAACAAGCGAAGAAAGCGAAAAGAAAGCCGATAGTAAAGAGGAAGAACCTGGCTTTTCAAAAAGATCGCAGCGAATGAAGCAACAAAAAGACAAATCTGCAAAGAAAAGAAGCTCTAAGAAGAAGGTTCTATTATCAGCTGCTATCCTTCTGTTAGCAGGAAGTGCAGGTGTAGCTGCATATGCCGTCAAAAACAACGCTCCGTACGATAAGCCTGCTGTCTCTGAGCAAGCTGCTCCGGCTTCTGCTTCTCATAAAAATGATGTCGATAAGGTAGCGGTGAATACTAAAACAGCATTTGTACGTGACAAAGCGGACTTGAAGAGTAATCAAAAAACCATTCTGTCGTTTGGAGAAGTTTATTCCGTTCTTGATAGAAAAAAAGATCCTGATGAAGATATGGAATGGATTAAAGTAAAAGTAGGAGAAGGCCGAGTTGGATGGGTCAGTTCTTATCTTGTTGCTCCTTACAAAGAGGACAAGCAAGTTGTAGCGAAAGAAAATATAGAAACGCTAAATGAGTTTACAAACGTGAAATATGACAGTACAATAGCTAACTTATTAAGTCCTTTAGGAGGATCAGTTGAGCATTTAAGTCAGGCGTTTACTAAAACGTTAACTAGTCAACGAGAATCTAACGATGGAAATCTACTGAATTATGGATCTGTACAATACGTATCGCTGAATGATGAAGTTGAAGAAGTTTCACTTCGAAACTTTGATGAAAGCAGCAGTAAAGTACTGGAAGCGTTAAAAGAAAAGCCGGTCTTTACAAATGAGAAAGAAGGATTATACTTCTATCAATCTCAAAATTATTATATAAAAGTGTATGAAGACGTTAAAACAAATAAAATCACTCTTATTTCATTTGTAAAACGTTGAAATACGTAGGTCTTTTAACAGGATATAGCCATATCCTGTTTTTTTAAGGAAATTAACAGTTTACAAATTAAAAAATATGCTACTAAAGTACCTGTCAGCGACTAAAAAAGTAAAAGGGTGGTTCAATTAACTTATGACATCTTTTATAAACGATATTCAATTTAATTTACATACTGGCATTATTTATATAAAAGGAGAAAGTAGTGTACAAATTTCTGAAGAGACTCCCCATGTCATGATTCGAGAAAGAATGGAAGCTGACTGTTTAGCTTTACCAAACAGTTTTGAAATCCAGACGAATTGGAATGAGCAGCAGTTTTCGTTTACACTTAATCTTCAAGAAGCAAAGAAAATAGTAGAGCAAGGGCAGATATGGGATTTTCAATTTATTGTGGACGAAGAGAAGCACTTGCTAGACATATCACGCGTATCTAACTACGAAACATCTTATTACAGCTCTGAGGGTTCGTTACATACAATGGCTCTGTATACGACAAAGTCAAATACACTGGCTATATTTGTACGTCCTAAACAGGTGAAGTATGGTATGACGAATATGAAACTAGATGAGCAGACATTAAAGTGCTCTATTGAAATAGATCAGCAAATTGCACATAGTATTAAAGAGTGCTGGCTGAAGTTTAAAAGAAAGGAATCAGAGGCTGTTCGTATTCATCGCACAGAACTGACAGTTCAAGGAGAAAAGACAAAAGAACGTCATTATTGTTTTGCAATCCCTAAAGATAACATTTTCACCCAGGACATTCTTAGACACGGTGATAGTTGGGAAGCCTTCATTGAATTTTCAGACGGTGAATGCCGGGAAATCAGTACTGCTTTTATAATAGAAAAAAATGCTATTGATGATCGTTTTACACCAATTCTTTCGTCTCCTTTATTTAAATCTATTTTTACTTTAAATGGAAATGGGCAGCTGCATATTAAGATAAATAAAGTAAATATTGACGTTAGACTTCACCAATTTTCTTATCAAGACAGCGGAGTTATAGTGCTAAAAGGTACAATTAAGTCACTAGAGAATGTAAATCAAAAACTGCAAGCGGTTCAGCTGTACCTTCGTCCCAAGGATAATCTGTCTCTAAAATGTCTGACGCCTTACACAATAGAACTGCCTTTTAATGAGACAGAAGGGTCTTTTTACAGTGAGTTTTCTCTTCAAGATCTTTTTAAGCATCAGCGTAAACTAGATCAAACTGGTTTTGATGTGCAAATTTTATTACAAGATAAAAAAACAGGATGTGAAGGCGAATACGATATCAGCTTATCAAGCCTGAAAGAGAAGGGTTGGAAATATCAATCCATTGGAAATGGCTTTGAAATAAAGCCTTATGCAACGAAAATCAGCACTTTGTCTTTATGGATGAAAAAAGTGAAGAGTGAAGCTGCCGAAGATCCAGTTAAAATCGCAGTGTACGGATCTTGCTACAGCCGAGCTGCCTTTAACTCTCAGCTTTATTTTAATCCGGATTATAAAGAAAAGTACAAGGTAGTATATACTCAATTTCATTCTAATACGATAAGTACGATGAGTAATCCAATTGATTATAAAGAAGCGTACTTTAGAAAATACAATGAAGCGGAAAAGGGCTTCATTCAAGATGATTTTGAAAAAACGTTCTTTCAAAGAATCAGTCAATCCGCACCTGAATTTTTGATTATCGACTTTTATTCTGATGTATTCCTGGACTTAGCAGTTATTAACAATAAGCACATTATTACAGGAAATTATTTTTTAAGAGGTTCGCAATATTTATATGATGTCTCCGGATCTGTAGAATTCATCAACCGAAAAAACATGGGTAGTTATCTTATCCAATGGCGTGATGCCATGGAAAGATTTGCAGCAAAAATTAAAGAGTATCTTCCTGAAGAACGGATTATTCTGCAAAAAGCCCGGAGCATAGGGGAATTTTATAGTAAAAGCGGAGATAGACAGAAGTTTAGTACGCCAGCTGAGCAAGTAGATTTTAATAACTATTTGTATGAATATATGGAAAGATATTTCTTGCAGCTAATGCCGAAGGCTCAAATTATTGATGTAACCAACTATGGATTTATTGGTCATGAGACGTATCCTGATGGAAACTCTATTAATCATTATGAACCAAGCTATTATAAAGAACTAATGAAGCAGTTAGATCATATTGTGATTCGAACGACGGCTAATGGATATAAGGTGAAAGAGTTAACACACTAAAAAAAACGGGCTACTTTTCACAGTAGCCCGTTTTCTTATTTTACATTTAAATGATCTTTTAACTTAGTTGACAATTCTTGACGCGTTGCATCTGAAACTGCATAGTAGTAAATGCCGTTAATTTTTTCACCTTGACCGTCTACTTGAAGCTGCTCTACGTTATGACGAGCATCTTTATAGTTCGATTGTATTTGCTTCATATCGTCAAATGTAAGGTTTGTTCTAACATTTGTTCCAATGGCGTCTAAGATATTGCCGTAGTTTGCTAGTGATTGAACACTTGCTCCTTCGTCAATAACACCTTCAATAATTTGACGCTGGCGCAGTTGACGTCCAAAATCTCCGCGAGGATCTTCTTTACGCATACGAGAGTAAGCAAGAGCTTCTTTTCCGTCTAGCGTAAGCTTTCCTTTTTTGAAGCTGTATCCATCATAATTAAAGTCCAAGTCATTATTCACTGTCACGCCTCCAACTGCGTCCACAATGTCTTTAAAGCTTTCCATATTAACTTGTACATAGTAGTCAACCGGTACATCTAAGAACTTTTCAACTGTATTAACAGCCATATCGACACCGCCGAATGCATAGGCGTGATTGATTTTGTCAGTCGTTCCCTTTCCAACAATCTCTGTGCGCGTATCACGAGGAATGCTGACCATCTTCATCGATTGATCTTTTGGGTTCACCGTCATTAAAATTAATGAGTCAGAACGCCCGCGGTCTCCTGCACGCTGATCCACTCCTAAAAGTAATATTGAAATAGGATCTTTGTCACTGAATGAAACTTTCTCAGATCTTTTCTCCGATACATCACGTTTTAAAGGCTCATGAGTTTGCGTGAATGTTTTTTCGACAGAATGCCAAACACTGTAGGCGTAAGCACCTACACCAAGGATTAATAATACAATAATACCCATAATAATTTTAAATGCTCTTTTTTTCTTTGGCTTTTTCCTTTTACGCTTGCGAGTTTGAGATTCTTCCATATTCATTGTCTCTTCCTTTGCTTAATATATTGATAAAATAAATGAAGTACCTATGTAAGTCATTATTCTTATCTTGAAAAAAATTTCTGCATCAAAATTACTGAAAAAATGACAAATTTAATCATTTTCCTGCACTTACTTACAAATTATATTATAATAAGAACAAAAAAGAAAGATATAGTAAGGGAGACAATATATGAAAATTTGGATTAATATTCTAGCAGTCATCGTTTTTATTGCCGCAATTTCAGCCGGAAAAGTGTATTGGAACAACAGGGTATCAGAACAATCTGTTTCCAGGCCAACCAAAGTTGAAGCTTCCAGTGATGCAAGTAATGCAGAAACTAATTGGAAAGAGAACGCTCAGAACCTTCCAGAATCTATTAAAAATAAAATTCAAAAAGCTAAGCAAACTAAAACGCCATTGAAGCTAGTTATTGTTGGATCAGCACCGCAAGAAGAAGTAAAAGCTACTTGGGCCGAGCTGTTGAAGAAAAAAATTGAAGATACATATGGTTCTTCCTTAATCCAAGTTGAAGTCCGTGAATATAAGAATATGACAACCTTACAATTCATCAAAAGCGATACATATAAAGAAATTGCCAAGGCAAGTCCAGATGTTTTGCTGTTTGAACCGTTTCTTTTAAATGATAACGGCGTAGTAGGTATTGAGAATACGCTAGACAATGTAGATATTATCCTAACTTACTTAAAACGCCAAAATGAACAGCTGATTACGATTCTTCAGCCGTCAGCCCCTGTTTATAAAGCAAATAATTACCCATCTGATGCCAAGGCGTTAGAAGATTTTGCAAAAGAAAATGGCTATGAATATATCAATCACTGGAAAGCATGGCCAGACTATCAGTCAGAAAAGATTTCAGCGTATTTAACTCAAGCGCCTGGTCAGCCTAATGACAAGGGAGAACAGCTGTGGGCACAGTATTTAGAACACTATTTTACAAATTCTAAATCTAGCCAGTAAAGAACAAGCCTAACCATTCGGTTAGGCTTGTTCTTTTAAAAAGAAAAATACTTGTAAAATGCATTTCAAGACAAAATGGGAGCTTGTAGGACATAAAATATATACATAAGAAGCAATTTTCCTTTATATAGAAAAGTCGGTAGGGGTCTATGATATAATATAATTCATGGAATACTATCCATGATCTGAGGCATAGAAAGAGGAGAAAAAAATGATAGATATATATACCAATATCTTGCCAAATGTGAACAGTGGTCCCAAAAGTGTAGAAGAGTTTTTAGAAATGGCAAATGTATTAGTGAAACAAGGAGTAACAGAAGCCGTAGCAGCGCCTCTTTATGACGGAAAAGTTTCCGGCTATAGAGAAGAGGTTGATCTTGCAAATGAATGGTTAAGAAAATCTTCTATTTCGTTAAGCGTTTTACCAGGTCAAAAAGTAATTGCTTCTACCAATATGATTGTATCAAATGAAGAGTATTACACGATGACAATAAATGAAAATGAAAAATATATGTTTTTACACATTCCACAAGACGTGGAAATTGAAGTGTTAGAAAATATTGCGTACGAGCTTCAGCTAAAAGGTATTGTACCGGTTTTAAATGAGCCTGAGTGCCATTCATTATTTGTGGAGAACCCTCCGCATTTGTACAAGCTCGTAAAAAATGGAGCAGTCGTTCAGCTGTCTGCACAAAGTGTGCTGGGCGGCAACGGCAGTAAAGCTAAAAAAGCAGCTTATCAGTTCATTGATCACGGATT
>Ga0102589_1002995_pt1 | contig 18221 bp, 19 predicted proteins | sample AraplaMF_Col_mLB_FD_76858 | JGI IMG/M metagenome (GOLD analysis project Ga0102589, IMG submission 76858) | Arabidopsis root microbial communities from the University of North Carolina, USA - plate scrape MF_Col_mLB | ecosystem: Host-associated > Plants > Roots > Endosphere | place: USA... | reverse complement strand
ACAGCAGAGGCTTGAAGCGGCTCCGCAAGAACTGCACCAGAACTAGCAGAGAACAACGTAGTTGCTGCAAGGATTGAAACAGAAAGCTCTTTTAACATAGTATTACCTCCCAAAATAATTTTGAGGCAGAAAGGACTCTGGGATGTTGTTCTATGTATCATTTTACAATTCAAACATGCTGCCAACTAGGGGAGCGTCATGACATGATTCACTGAATTTTTTTACTATTTTTGGGCAATACATCTAAAATAGGAAAATCAATATTTCCAAATGTAGCGGGAAAGCTGGCAGTTTGCTTAGCTCTTATCAGGTTACTGGAGAAAATAATGTCCCATTCTTCGATTGAAAGTCTATGAGCCAATGCAGTAGCTTGCTTTATTTCTTCTCGTATATCAGATCTACCTTGAGCCTTGCCAAGAATATTCCATTCAGTAATCCCTTGTCTGATAAGTCCTATTGTGGTTGTCATATAAAATAAAGAGTTCTACATACTGTAAATGACTAATATGTGGAACCCTTTATGATTAACTATCGTTCCTCGTTAGTCACACATGCGGGCAATCAGAGTTTCTCGGAAAACACCTATATATAATTTATACTAATTTTTAAGCTATTGTTAATAATTCTTTTAGACAAAAAATAGAGGAGATTAGCTCATATATTGAACTAAACATCCTCTATTTACGTTACTACAATTAACTAAGTCTAACGCTTTATTTTCTAGTCTAGCTTTCATTTTTTCACATCAAAGCGCCTTTCGAAAAAGAGGCTCGTACCTTAATAGACCCAGTAGTCTATTTCCTTATTTCCACCATTGGTCGAATGGGGTTACTGGCAGTTCTCGTTTGTGTTGTGTCACTGCGTAGCGGGTTTCAATATTCTCCTTGGCTTCAGGAGCAACCTCGTTGCCGATTAGATATTCATCCAACACCGTATATTCCAACCCAAGCTCAGATTCATCAGCTTGTTGCGGCTTTTTGTCAAGAAGATCTGCTGTTGGCGTCTTCAGATATAGTCGTTCTTGTGCATGCAGCTCGATCAAGAGTTCACGCCCTTGACCTTTCGTCAGTCCAGCTAGGGGGAGGATATCAGCTCCTCCATCACCAAATTTGGTATAGAAGCCAGTGATTGCTTCTGCGGCATGATCGGTTCCTACAACAAGGCATTGATGCTCGCCTGCCACAGCATATTGTGCAATCATACGCATTCTTGCCTTCACGTTCCCTTTATGGTAATCCGAAAGGGCCCTTCCGTCAGCACCCTCATAAGCTTCTGCCATAGCATTTACAGGAGTCTCAATATTGAATGTCAGCGTATCATCAGGCTTAATAAACTGCAAAGCAAGCTGAGCATCGTCCTCATCTTGTTGTGTCCCATAAGGCAGACGGATCGCAATAAACTTGGCTTCATAACCTTCTGCACGAAGCTCTTCTGCCGCCAATTGGGTTAATCGTCCAGCAAGTGTCGAATCCTGCCCCCCGCTGATTCCTAGCACAAATCCTTTCGCTCCCGTTGTACGGCAATACTCCTTAAGGAAATTCACCCGCATCCGAATTTCTTCCGCTGGCACAATCGTGCGTTTTGCATGCAATACGTTGATGATTTCGATTTGCTTATTCATATCCCGCTTCCCCTTTCATTATTTGTATAGGTGATTGATTTGAATGTAATCGTAAACCCGATCAGGAACCATGTAGCGCGGCTCTCCGCCCATTTTGAATTCGTCTCTGATATAACTAGAGCTTATCTCCATTGCCAGCCCTTTGTCGATCAAATGAAACGTGTGGCCATCATCTGCATTTCGAAGAATTGGAGATTTACTAATGGCCGACAGCATATTGATGCCGTCTCTTGCCATGACAATGAACTTATTTTCACGAATTAGTTCCTCTGCTCGCTTCCATTTCCCTTCCCCAATATCTAGGAGCAGATCAGCACCCATGATGAAGTACACTTCGTCATTCGGATATTTCGCTCGAAAATGCTTCATTGTTTTGTACGTGGCGATTTCCCAGCCAGGTTGGTTCATTTCAAAATCGTCAACTTCAAATTTGTCGTTACCCTCAATCGCAATCCGAACCATGTTCATTCGATGTTCATCCGAAACGTTCAACTGTTTATCTTGCCGCTTACTGGAACAAGGCAGGAAGATCACCTTGTCCAGCTTGCAACGATGCGCTACAGTACTTGCTGTCCAAAGATGAACATTCGTGATCGGATCAAAAGATGATCCATAAATCCCGATTTTCGCCATCTCATCCAGCCTCCTTCTAAGCTTCGAGAGCCGCTTGAACTTTATTACGAACTTCTTCAATCAATCGCATCTTATTATTCCAGCATTCTTGACTGAGGTTAACAGGGTATTCTGCTGGATTGAGCGTCCGTTTATATTCATCCCATAATACATCGAGATTTTCTTTTACAAACTCCCTAATTTCGTTAAGCGTAGGAACATCGTACACCAAGTTTCCATTTTCAAAGATGGTATGATGAAGTTCTCTCGCTTCAAATCCCGTTACGAATTTCGCGATATACGTGTGAACGGGATGAAACATGTGCAAGCGTTGTTCCGACTGCGGTTCTTCATGTTCCAGTGCAATGTAGTCGCCCTCCGATTTCCCATTCGCCTTGTTGACAATGCGGAATACACGCTTGCGTCCAGGGGTCGTAATCTTCTCAGGATTCGAGCTGATTTTGATCGTATCGACCATATCTCCGTTTTCGTCTTCAATCGAGATCAGCTTGTATACGGCACCCAAAGCGGGTTGATCATATGCTGTAATCAGCTTGGTTCCAATGCCCCACACATCTATTCTAGCCCCCTGCGTTTTCAAGTTCATGATGGTTTGTTCATCAAGATCGTTTGAGGCATAGATCTTCGCATTCGGGAAGCCTGCTTCATCAAGCATTTTACGAGCTTCTTTCGATAAATACGCTAAGTCTCCACTATCAAGTCGGATACCCTTAAAGTTGATATGCTCACCAAATTCTATCGCCACTTTGATTGCCGTAGGTACACCAGATCTCAGTGTGTCATAGGTATCAACAAGGAATACGCAGTCTTTATGCGTTTCAGCATACGCTTTAAATGCCTTATATTCATCTCGATAGGCTTGAACCATTGCATGAGCATGTGTGCCCGAGACAGGGATGCCAAATAACTTCCCTGCCCTTACATTCGACGTTGCTTCGAATCCTGCAAGATACGCAGCTCTCGTACCCCAGATTGCGGCATCCAGTTCTTGTGCTCGCCGGGTTCCAAACTCCATGCAATGATCCTCACCTGCTACTTGCTTAATTCGAGATGCCTTTGTTGCAATAAGAGTTTGATAATTAACGATATTAAGGATCGCAGTTTCAATTAGCTGTGCTTCGGCCAGTGGTGCTTCAATCCGCATAATCGGTTCGTTTGCAAACACCAATTCCCCTTCTTTCATCGAACGAACGGTTCCAGTGAACCGAATGTCCCGAAGGTAGTCCAGATATTCTTCGCTGTACCCTTCTTCCTGAAGATAACTCAAATCACTCTCGGTAAAGCGGAAGTCATACAAATATCGAATGACCCGCTCCAACCCTGCAAAGATCGCATATCCGTTCTGAAATGGAAGCTTACGGAAGTATACTTCGAACACCGCTTTACGGTTATGCATGCCATTCTGCCAGTAGACCTGCGCCATATTAATTTGATATTTATCGGTATGCAGCGCGAGACTGTCATCACCATGATTGAATACCGGAAGCTCAATTTTTTTCATCTTTGTTTTCCTCCTTTTTGACTACTGCAGCTCCGAGCGAACCCTTGAAATGTCTGAGTGCCCATACATGACCTTCGGCATCAAAGCTTGCAACGGCATCCTCATGAACGACAATATCGAAACCTTTATTGTAAGCATCTACTGCGGTGTGGAGTACGCAAATGTCCGTACAAACGCCTACTAGATGAAGTTCATTTATCCCTCTTGCTCGAAGTAAAAGCTCTAAGTCTGTACCAGCAAATGCACTGTATCTTGTTTTGTCCATCCAATAGACATTATTAGCGTCTTTATTTGCTTGATACAGATCCTCCAATTGACCAAATAGCTTCCGACCATCGGTTCCCTCAATGTTGTGCGGCGGGAACAGCTTCGTTTCCGGATGGAATGCGTCATTCTCCTTATGAATGTCGATAGCGAAAACAACGAAATCACCACTTTGAATAAACGCTTTCGTAATTTCAGTCATTCGCCCTTCAATCGCTTGCCCTGGTGCTCCGCAAGTCAATGCCCCATCCGCAGCAACAAAGTCCTTTGTATAGTCGATATTAATGAGTGCTTTCTTTTTCATTGTGTACTCCTCCTTTAATTTAACTATTTCATAATTGTTAATTGTTATTGTAAAAAAGAGTAGTGACAATAAAGTTAAGTTAGCACTTCACACCTCACACATCCCCTTCGAAATGCTATTTCCTTTAGTCACCATCTTATTGTAATCAGCTAACATCCATCACATTCTGGTATGGTAAATGGATTTGTTTAGATCCATTTCGACAAATCGGTACAGCTGTGTCGGTCGTTTCGATGTTCGGGTAGTCTTCTTCCCTACAACCTCTTGGATAAAGGGCAACGATTTGATCTTTCTTGCAAATGCCGGTTCCGAAGCAATTGCGGAATCATCTGTGACCGTAAGGAGAACGGCTTGCAGCTCCGAATACGTGAATTCTGCGGGTAGAAACTCCTTGGCGACAGTCGTTTCGAGAAGCTTCTGGCGAATCACATGAATCGCATCTGCGATGATTTGTGCGTGATCGAACGCAAGATCGAGATACATAACCTCTTTCACCGAGAACAATTGTACATCTGCGGCATCATCGTTTGCCTGTCTGTGGGACAACTTGTGTTCTGGCACAATCGCAAAGTGTGCATTGGTAATCATCCAGCCCCGCGGATCACGTCCAGGTTTATCGTATACACCATAATGTTCAAGATGAATGTCCTCTACACCTGTTTCTTCTTGCAGCTCACGTTGTGCACTTTCATAGGCAGTTTCATTGGGATTAACGAAGCCACCCGGCAATGCCCACTTCCCCGCTTCGATATTCGGCTTTCCTTCGCTGTTTAGCATACTCCGCTGAATGAGCATAATGTTGAGCTCCATCTCGGGCGGTTTGAATTCTTTGATTGTAACAGGTACTATCGTAAAAACAGCAATATCAGATGTATATCCATCTGGCGTTCGATATTGTTTGACATCATATTGTTCCAAGGCCTCTTTGTTTGACACGATAAGCACAACCTTTTCTCTCTTTTAACAATTACCAATGTGTTAATTGTATAATACGAGTAATTCAAACTTTTGTCAACCTATATATTCCATGTCTTTAAAAACCTTATTCTAACTAATTTTGAGTAAATAAAGAGCCTCCTTTTTGGGGAGGCTTCTTTCAAAGTTTCATGTCTCAACACGGTTATATGTATGGTTAAACCATTGTTTACAAACTAAAAAAGACACCATTTAATAAACCATAAACAATAACTTTGTCTCCATTGACGTTATAAAATGAGAACTTAGAGAAGAAAATATAATTATCTCTTTCCATCCCCAGAAGCTTAAAAGCAACAGATGCTACAAAGTGATTTGCATCTGCTTTCTTACTCACATAATCGGTAAAGTTATCTTTATTCGGATTCGTAACGGCTAAAATAATCAGTAATACACCAATAACAACGTATTTGAGCGATGACTTCTTTGTTGTTTTTCCTTCTGTCATGATTGTACAATCCCCTATTTTCTATATATTTTCTCATCCAACACAAAAGACTAATGATATGTAATAATTCTGTATGATAGTTTTGTAGAATATGTATCCTGCATATATCCATGATTGTTGCAGATTATTTCCGTTTTAATTCTTCCAGCCTTTTTGCTCGTTCAAACGCTTTATGTAAAAACTCTTTAGCTGATAAATCCGCATAATCCCAATTCATGGCCTCTATTGCAATCGCGCCTGAATAACCCGTCTCCGCGATTTTTTTCAGGGTTGTAGACCAATCAATCGTGCCATCAAAAGGTAATCCATGTTGGGCATAACTTCCGTTATTATCATGTAAGTGTAGTGCCATCAGCCGAGAACCGTACACAGATAATAAATCATAGTCTGGATAATGGCGGTAGTGATGTCCGGAGTCATAACAGAATCCGATACGCTGGGAATCTACTTGCTCCAGCACATATGCCAAATTGGAAAGGTTCCATAAATTCTCCATTGCAACATTGACACCAAGCTGTTCAGCTTTTTCTGTGATTCGCTTGATTCTATCCAATCCCAATGTGTTATATGGATTGTCTTCGTTAGGCAAATGCACCACCATTGTCGGAATCTCAAAATCAGCGCAGTCTGCAACACATTGCAAATAGCAATCCGTTGCGGTTTCACCGTCCAGATTGTCAAGCCAGAGGTTGTTTTCGTTTTGGATTGGTGTGTGGATATTTTCGATAAATAGTCCCGCTTCTCGCGCTATTTGCGGCCCTTTGCGGTAATCGTTCCGACCAAAGCAGTCACGACCAAAGCCATCACTCCACCATATTAAAACGCCATCAAATCCAGCTTCTTTGATTAACTGAAAACGTTCCTTATTCGGCAATTCATAACCAAACCAATCATAAATGGTAAGCATAAGCCTCTTCCTTTCTTGCTTTTTTATCATAGCTTTTCCATAATTCATAGACTTTATCTCATTATAGTATACTTAATATTGGAAGTAGACAATAAATGATATCATTGCAAGAACGTATGATGATATCACCAGTGAGCTTCTCTCCCTCACAGTAATTTCGTTGTTCCATCTGAATACACTTTGATTGCTTCTGGCACCCGTTTTGGCTTGTATTATAATAAAGACTGCCAATAGATAGGCAGTCTTGTAGTCGGTCGTACTTCTAAAGCGGTGAAAACTTCGCAATTTCATCAGAAGTATAGATGGTAACTTTCTGTTCTTTGCTGTGTAAGGCGATAGCTTTCATGGCAAATGCGACCTGTTCTCCTGAAATTGAACGATATTTTCTCGCAGATCCCACAAGTACTGGATTCAGCATTTTCAAGATTATTTCCCCAACCTTTTCCCCTAACCGAAATTCTTCACGATTTCCTGTTAAAAGCGAAGGACGTAAGATGGACAGCTGCGGAAAATCCAGCGCAATCAATTCGCTCTCGATCATCCCTTTTACACGATTATAGTGAGACCATGATTTTTCATTTGCCCCAATTGCGGTAATTATGATGAAATGTTCGACCTTTTGCTTTTTTGCTAAAGCTGCTATGGTGCGCGGATACTCAAAATCCACCTTTTGAAATGCTTCGCGAGACCCTGCCTTTTTGATCGTTGTGCCTAAGCAGCAGAACACATCTTGTACTTCTCCAATATCCTCTTGCATGATTTTATCGAAATCACGAACAAGTACTTCTATCTTCGGGTGTGAATACGTTCCAGGACGTCTAACGATCATTTTCACCAGTTCGTACTCTTCACTGTTACAAAGCAATTTCACTAACTCGGCCCCTATGAAACCCGTTGCTCCTACCACTAATGCTGACCGTTTCGCTTCCATGTTCATCAATCCCATCCTTGCTACAATCCTAATGATATCTATATCGGTAAGAGATAAAATTCTAACGCAAGAACTTTTTGACCAATCTCAGTTTCTTCTCACTGTAAGGAGGCAAAATAAAACTGGTATCGATTTTTGTGGTCTTCTTTACAATGCTCTTATGATGTGAAAAAAGGTCGAAACTATATTTCCCATGATAGGCGCCTATGCCCGAATTCCCAACACCACCGAAAGGCAAATGATGATTCGCAATGTGAAGAATCGTATCGTTTACACACCCGCCACCAAAGGAAATTCTACGCAGCACCTCTTCCTCACAATTCTTATCCTCTGTGAACAAATACAGGGCTAATGGCTTCGGATGTTCTTGAATGGTGTGAATCGCATGGTCTAACTGATCGTATTCCAGAATCGGTAGAAGCGGCCCAAAGATCTCGTCTAACATCACCGCATCCGACCAAGATACTGCCTCCAGTAATGTTGGTTCGATATACAACTTCTCTCTTACTGATTTACCACCATAGACTACGTTATTCCTATCTTTTTCCAGAATTGAATTCAATCTATCGAATTGGCGTTCATTCACAATGCGGCCATAGTCCTTACTGTCCATCGGATCTTCTCCATAGTAATTCACGATGACCTCTTTCATCTTTGAAATGAGAGCGTCTTTGACTTCCGAATGGACCAACATGTAATCTGGAGCAATACAAGTTTGGCCTGTATTCATAAACTTGCCCCATACAATTCTTTTCGCTGCTGCATCTAAGTTCGCAGTCTTGTCTACAATGACGGGGCTCTTCCCTCCAAGTTCTAATGTTATGGGAACCAAATTCTTGGCAGCAGCCTCCATCACGATCTTTCCAACCTGTACACTTCCTGTGAAGAAGATATAGTCAAAAGGTGCATGAATAAGTGCTGACGTTATCTCCTTCTCCCCTTCTACGACGCGGATGTAGCTCTTATCAAAGATCTCGTTAATCATTTCATGAATGACCCGTGTTGTATTCGGTGTATGTTCTGAAGGCTTAAGTACCGCACAATTTCCTGCTGCAATTGCTCCAATAAGCGGTTCAATCAGCAATTGGAATGGATAATTATAAGGCCCTATAATGAGTACTGTCCCATATGGCTCTTTGACAATACGGCTTCTAGACGGCCATAAAGCTAGAGGGGTTTTTACCTTCTGGGGCTTCATCCATTTCTTCACCTGCTTCATTGTGTTCTTCATACTATCCAATACAAAGCCTATCTCCGTTGAATACGCCTCATATTCGCTTTTCCCTAGATCCTGATACAGTGCTTGTGTAATTCGGTCTTCATTACGCTTAATAGCATTTTTTAATTTGCTCAGCTGTTCAAGTCGAAATTCTAATGTTCTCGTTGTCCCTTGTTGAAAAAATTCTTTATGTTGCGCTATTATGCTATCCACTTCCATCTTCTCTACTTGATTCATCCGATACACTCCTTATCTCTTCTCACTATATAAACTCTTTATGCTCTTATCCATTCAACAATTCCGAACATCTAAATATCTAAACGTTCAAACTCTTCGACGTATATACGATTACAAATGCCTTTAGATTTGCTCTAAAGGCACTCATCTTCAAGTAACGAAAGTAGTTTTTTTAACGAATCAACAGCAGGATTCAAGGTTACGGAGTAATACCGCTCTGTACCGATCTTCTCCATCGTAACTAAGCCTTGATCCCGCAGCAATTTCAAATGATGAGATATCGCAGGACGCGATAATGTAGATTGCGCTGTTATTTCACCAACTGACATAGGCCCCTGTTCACTAAGCCACAGGATGATATCTTGACGATGCGGATCAACTAACAGCTGAAAAAATGGAATACATGTGCGAAATTGAGTTAATGCCTGTTGTCCCATACTCTATCCTTTCTTTCATAACGTTATAACGAAAGGTTTACATACTTAAAGTCTTGAAGTAAGCGTTTTGTTAATCCATAAAGATAACAAGCATCTACAGATCCCCCGCGATCGAAGCATCCTTCTTTGTCAGCTTCAGATAGATCATATACACAATCCCAATGCCCATCCAAATGAACCCGAACTGTTTGGAAGCAGCGTCAAGACTGTACCAGACGTAGCCGATAATTACGAGTCCGATGAGCGGATAGAGCAGATGATTCAAGTAATCCCTGCTCTTCAGCTTCCGAAGGAAATAGTTGATTACCGACAGATGAAGAAACAGGAAGGCTGTCAATGCTCCGAAATTGACGAGCGAGGACAGACTGGCGATATGCGATGAAAAGCTGAGCGTGACGATCAGCGAAATTGCCGCGACGATCAGGACGCTCACATAAGGCGTTTGATACTTAGAGTGGACTTTGGCCAGGATCCCCGGGAGCTTCTTGTCGCGCGCCATGCTGTACAGGATGCGGGAAATGGCCGCTTGGGCCACCAACGAGTTGGCAATCCCCCACGCGAGTGCCGTGGCGATAATGGTTGTCCACTTCAGCCAAGGTCCGCCTGCGAGCTCGGCGATTTGATAGAAGGCGACATCAGCGTTCTCGAAAGTCGTGTAATCCGGCCACAGAAGCGCCGCAACCCAGGTTTGGACGATAAACATGATGCCGATAACCAGCAGAGAGAAGACGATGGAACGACCGACGGCCTTTTTGCCGCCGTTTGTCTCTTCTGCAAGCGTTGATACTGCATCGAAGCCAAGGAAGCTTAGCACCGCAATGGATACCGCCCCCATGATCGTGCCGATGTTGAAATGAGCTTGGTCATATAGGGGCTTAAATGTAAAGGTGGCGCCGTTAACCCCTTTCGCAACAGCAATAACCGCCGCAGTAATGAACACAGCAAGAATGAGCAGTTGCAGCGTGACTATGATTTTGTTTGCTTTTGCCGTAATCTCGATGCCGAAAATATTGATAACGGTATTGATGCCAATAAAGATCAGCAGCCAAACATAGGATGGGATCTCGGGAATTATTGCTCCTAGGGCTGAGGCGCTGATCAAATACAAAAGCGAAGGAATAAGTATGTAGTCGAGCAGAATCACCCACCCGGCAAAGAAACCGACATGTTCATTGATGCCGCGTTGGGCGTAGGAATAGACGGATCCAGCAATCGGAAACGCTTCCGACATTCGCGCGTAACTCAGCGCCGTGAACACCATGCCGACCATGCCGATCAAATAAGCGAGAGATACCATCCCGAACGAGCCCTGCGCCACGTAGCCGTAAATGCCGAATGGAGCGATTGGGACCATGAATATAAGCCCGTAAATCAATAAATCCCAGAACGATAAGGAACGCTTGAGCTCTTGTTTGTACCCGAACTGTTCCAAATTAGCCAGACGCTCCGGCTGTGACGTAACGTTAGTCTTCAGACTTATCCCTCATCTCTCCCGGAAATTGTTGACTGTTCGAATAATTTGACATGATAAGCATCCAGCGCGCTATTCGGCATGAAGAATCTTGCTGTCATGAGCGGATCGACAATTTGCGAGATTTGCGATTGGCCGATGGCACTGCACAGCATCGTCAGCTCGCCCAAGGACAGCTCCATGTGGGGAAGCAGCGCATCGATCATGACTTCTACAGCCTTACGTGCCGCTTCATCGAGCGTAGGCTTGGATACGATCGAAGCTATCCCTTCTTGATTTTTCACAAAAGGATACGGGATGCTTGTCCCCTTGATGACTTCGAGCGTTACCGTTACACGAGCGGAAACTTCGATGCCGGAGACGCCGACTTCACCGTCCCCCATCGCTGCATGCAAATCGCCGAGGCCAAACAGCGCCCCTTCATGGAAAACGGGAAGATAGAGCGTCGCTCCGGTGGTGATCAGCTTCGTGTCCATATTGCCGCCATGCGTCCCGGGAGTGCCGCAGGAAATAGGCTCACCAGCCGGGGCAACGCCGATCACTCCGATCATAGGGGTCAAAGGAATGTGCAGCTTGTCATTAAATAGCGCCTTGCCGTTTTCTATGGGGATGATTTTGATTTGAAAGGCATCGATACGGTGCCCCATGACGCCAAGTCCGGGCCCTACAGCCATAACGCCTTGCTTGCCCAATTCAATTTCGTTGATATGTACTTTGAGGATATCGCCAGGCATAGCGCCTTCGACATAGATCGCTCCCGAGGCCGGATTGATCTGATTCCAGTCGATGGATTGGAACGTAGCTTGTTCCGATTGAATCTGATCCTTAAAACAATCGAAGGTATGGATGACAACACGGGAATTGGATGGAACGCGCAAAGCTTGCGAATTATCTTTGCTAAATGAGTAGAAAAATTGCTCGTTGGATACAGTAAACACTATGTACAAGCCTCCTTCAAGTTTTGCTTTCATAAAGTTTGTCAAATAAGCGGAAGCTTCAGCTTATTTCTATCGTATAACGGAAAACGATAGGGAGCAGTTTGCAGCCGTTGTCGAAAATAGAATGCCTCCGTCCAGCTTCATACCTCACGGTTTCTTTTGAGCCCACACGTTGAATAATGGCAAACCGCTGGCCGCAAATATTCACCTCTCTTTCTATGGTTAATTATAGCAAGTTTCTACTCAAATAGAAGAAATCACACTAAAAATAGGATGTAGAAGGACACAACACAAGGAGGAGTCACATCTATATTAAAGGTGTTAAGGCAGACACTGTATCAAGCTGTCCGGAATATCCTGAAGATGTGTATACATCCGCCTGATTGCCTGCTTTGGCAGCCCCTACAATTTTCCCTGCCATTAGAATATGTTCTCTAAGAAGATCAGCCAGCTTATTACCAAGGCTTCTCCATAATAGAGCTTGAATACATCGCCTATGTCCTGTTGGTTCCGCATGAGCCGATCCAGTACATCCTTTTGATCTGCACGATCAGAAATGGCGCTGACCATATAGGTTCTCGTCCATATCGTATGGTCGATCCAAACCTTCTGCATATCGACTTATGCGATCAAGACGCAGCGAATTTTATGGCTTTACACTTGATTAACAACATAACGAGACCGAGGAATGCTTCCTCGGTCTTCTTTGTTTCGGAATTGTGGAGACTACTTTCAGGAATTCCTGCACGGCGCTGAAGAATTACAATATTTCGATATACCCTTCTGTTCCATGCACACGAATTCGTTGTCCATCTTTGATCAGCTTGGTAGCATCCTCCACTCCTACAACTGCAGGCAAGCCATATTCACGCGCGATAACGGCTCCGTGGGTCATTAGTCCGCCAACTTCGGTGACGAGGCCTTTGATAGATACAAACAATGGTGTCCAGCTAGGATCCGTAAAGGCGGTGACTAATATATCTCCATCTTCGAGTTCAGCATCCTCCATGTTCAAGATGACACGTGCACGTCCCTCTATAACTCCGGCAGACACGGGCAGACCTACAATAGCATTCGTGGGGAGATTATCTCGTTTGTACTTCCCTACAATGATTTCGCCATCAGACGTGATAACACGTGGTGGGGTTAGTTTTTCATAGTGGTTGTACTCGTCTTTTCGTTTGCTGATGATGTGATAATCCAGTTTATTGGTGCGTACGACTTCGTGGAGTTCTTCAAGAGCGAGATAGAAGATATCTTCCTTTTCATGAATAATGCCCGCTTTTACGAGTTGTTCAGCTTCTTTCAGTAAAGCCTGCTTATACACGAAGTAGCGATTAATCAAGCTGTACTTTGGATATTCTCGAAACCCGCTGAAATTCCGGATGAGATTGATCATTCTTTTTGTTTCTTTGGCTTTTTGTTCGCCATCCGGCAATTGCTTTAATCGCTCTAATAACTCTTCTTCTTTCTTCAAAGCTTCTTGTTGTCCTTGCTCAAACTTCTGCTTGCTCGCATTAGGCTCAAAGTTTTTGATGTTGCCGAGAATCATGGGGACAAGCGTAGTTGGTTTCTCACTCCAACGCGTTCTCGTCATATCGATTTCTCCGGCACAGCGCATTCCATATTTGGCGAGATAAGCATCGATAGCGTGTCGGGTTTCCTGCCCGCCTTCTAACTTAAGCAGTTCATCCAAGAAGTGATCCTCTTTTACATGTTCTAAATAATCTATGACTTTTGGATAAGGACGGATCACATCTGCGACATCCAATAGCGCCAGACCCATTTCCGAAGTAATATTGCCCGGTACAGATTGAGAAAGTGTATCTGCAGCGTGTTTTTCACCTAACCACTCGTTCATGTTTTCATTGATCCATGCTGCAGCATCCATTGCAACCAGAATCACATCTATAATTTGCGCATCAAATACAATCTTCTTTAATTGCTCGAGATCTTCGCAAATAAAATCCAACAAATCCGATCCTGATTTCGTTTGGATATTTTGTCTCAACGCTTCGAGCGATTCTTGATTACGCTTAATTGAATCAGGAACGATTGACGGATTGTTTTCAATTTCACGCATTTTATCTGCGGTGCTTTTATACGGATTTGGTGCTGTGGTATCAACTGGCAACGTCTTTATAAAATCTCGCTCTATTACGGTCATCAATGCGTCTTTGATTAGCGGATCGTTTCGTCCCAGGTAATGTAATGTATTGTCTCTGCTCGCCAGCATTGGGGTCACATCAACAAACAACCTGCCACCGGCTTTACGCATGGGTGCTGGATTTGTAAACTGGAAAAACGACAATCCCAGCGGTTTCATAGGATCGGTCATCATTTGTTGGTGACCGACAGATACATAAACGCGATTTTCCTGATCATTCGCTTCCGGAATCGGATATAACGTCGTGATTGGCCGACTCTGAACTATGTAAAAGGTATCCTCAACCAGACACCATTCGATATCTTGTGGGCAACCAAAATAGGCTTCGATCTGCCTTCCGATGCGTGCTAGTTGTAAAATTTGTTTCTCAGTCAGGGTTTGAGTCTCTTGCAGCTTAGGATCGATCTGTTGTGTCTCTGTTCCGCCTTCTTTTCGTCCATAGACCGCCAATTTTTTGGCCGCGATCCTCTTATCGATGATCTCCCCTTCCTTTACTTGATAACAATCGGCAGAGACCAGGCCAGAGACCAGTGCTTCTCCAAGTCCAAAACTGGCATCGATGGATATCACCTTTCGGTTAGACGTAATCGGATCAGCGGTAAATAAAATCCCCGAAGCTTGTGGGAACACCATCCTTTGAACAATAACGGCTAAATAAACGTGACTGTGGTCGAATCCATTTTGCATCCGGTAAATGACTGCGCGATCCGTAAATAGGGAGGCCCAACATTTGCTGATATGCTGCAGGATGGCTTCTTTGCCGATAATATTTAAATAAGTATCTTGTTGACCAGCAAAAGAGGCATATGGCAAATCTTCAGCAGTCGCACTGGAACGCACAGCATATGCATGTTCCTCGCCAAACTGGGAGAGATATTGAGATACTGCTTGCACAACATCAGAAGGAATTTCTACTTCCAGAATGATTTCTCGAATCTTCCTGCTGATTTCACCAATTTGATCTCGATCCTCAATGTTTAGCATCGTCAGTCGATTGAGCAAAGAATGGTACGTTTCGTTTTGCTCCATTGCTTTTTGATATCCTACTGTTGTCACACAAAAGCCTTCTGGTACTTGGATTCCTTCAATTTTTGATAACTCCCCTACATTCAACCCTTTTCCGCCAACGAGCAATAGCTGGTTATTTTTCATTTCCTGAAAACCGAGAACGAAAGAACTCATACCCTATCTCCCCTATCCATTCATTTTAGAATCAGCTCGGTACAACTGACCACATGCCGCGTTAATGTCCGCTCCGAATTGAGTTCGGACCGTAACGTTCACACCGAACATTTTCAACGTCCGCACGAACGTTTCGATCCTCTCTGGATCAGTTGGCAAGTAGCTCTGAGGCGTTACTTCTGTTGAATTGTAGGGAATGAGGTTCACGTGGTAGAGATGTTCCCAAGCTCCCCTTCCCCTTAACAGCGCAGCAACCGCTTTCGCATGCTCCGCCGAGTCGTTGAACCCTCGAAGTAAAATATATGCGATATACACCTTTCTTCCTGTATTTCGGATATGGCGATCCAAAGCATTCATCACGTCGTGGAGCGAAAACCGCTTATTGATCGGCATCAGTTCGCTCCGTTGATCGTCGAACGGCGAGTGCAGCGAGAAGGTTAGATTGACCTGTGGAAACTCCCGCGTCAACCTCTCGATTCCTGGCAACAGGCCGATGGTGGAAATGGTAATCCTTCGATGTCCTAAACCGAAGAGATTTGGATTGGTCAAAATCGCCAGCGCATCGAATAGGTGCGGGTTGGCGAGCGCCTCCCCCATGCCCATGAAGGACACGCTGTCCAAGGCGTGGCCGTTCAAGTGAAAGTGAAGCAATTGGTCGGTAATTTCGTCGGCGGTCAGATTTCGTTTCAGCCCGATGGTACCCGTGGCGCAAAAGCGGCACCCGAACCCGCAGCCGCACTGCGTGGAAATACAATACGATTTCCATCCCCGTTTATAGGAAAGTCGTACGGCCTCTATGCGTTCATCCCCACCGATGGCAAATAGGACCTTGCTGACCTGCTGCGATGTGAGTTCCTTTACCGGAATAACGCTGGAGACGTTCGGGCCAAGCGTTCGGGCCAACTCTTCTCGTAAAAATTTCGGCAGTATAGTGATCCGTTCGTATTCAGCGATTTTTTGTTTGAAAATAGCGTCTATAATTTGCCCATACCGGTACGCGGGCTGCTTGAAATCGGACAGGATCTGTCCTATCGTTTCATATTTGGAGGTTGGTTTCATGTGTTCTCCTTACCGCCGGAGAAAATGCAAAAAAGCAACCATCATCTGGAGCTTTCATGCGTCATTAACCAACTACTGAGGCAAAAACACGATTGCGTTTGCGGACATCATCGCTACGTGCATCTGTCGATAAATTGGTATACCTCCGGCAACAGATTTATCTTGTTGTGAACCGAGTCAGCCGGTTGGAACCGGTTCACAACATCATCTACAACCTCAACCTCAATGCTCATTGTTTTCATCCTCCTAGGGTGTGTTATATGTTCAGTTCCACCATTTTAGTTGCGATATGTTTGCAAAACTCGCTGTCGTGCTCCACAAATAGGATAGTTGGCGCATGCTCCAGCAGCAGTTCTTCAATTTGCATCCTGGAAATGACGTCGATAAAATTAAGCGGTTCGTCCCAAATATGCAAATGAGCGTGTTCGCAGAGGCTTTTCGCAATCAGTACCTTCTTCTTCTGACCGCCGCTATAAGAAGCAATGTCCTTTTCAAATTGCAAGCGCGAAAAATCGAGTTTTCTCAAAATCGCTTTGAACAAGCTTTCGTCAATCTCGCTGGATCTGGCGAATTCCGACAAATTGCCCTGCAACTGCGAGGTATCTTGTGAAACGTATGAAATTTTCAACTGGCTCCCTTTCCGAAACACACCGGAATAAGGAATCTCCTCGCCGCAAATCAGTTTGAGCAAACTGGATTTGCCAGAGCCGTTCGGACCGGAGAGCACGATGCGATCCCCTTGCTCGATAGTAAAGCTGATATCGCGGCATACGTTCTTCTCTCCATAATGAATCGAAACGCGATCAAGCTCGACCAATTGGTGTTTATGATAAGTCATCTGCGATATTTTCAGGCTTTCCGAGCTATCGACGTTTCTCAGAAGCTGTGATCGTTCCTCGATCGCAGAGTGCTGTCTTTGCTCGATCGATTTGGATCGCTTCATCATTTTGGCGGCCTTGTGACCGATGTATCCTTTGTCGACCTTGGAGCCGGAGTTGCGGGTGCCGTTTTTCGTTTTTTCTACTTCGTGCGACCAGTTGCTCGTTCGCTTGGCCGCTTCGGACAGCCTCTTAATGTCTTTCCTCAGTTTTTCGTTCTCAGCCAGTTCGAAATTATCCTGTCTTTGTTTGTTCTCCCACCAGTCTGAGAAATTTCCGTTCTGAATCTCGATATTGGTCTTATTGATCGAAATGATATGATCTACACAATTGTCGAGAAACGCCCGATCGTGTGACACCAACATAAAGCCGCTCTTGCCGTTTAAATAATCACTTACCAGCTTCCGAGCATGCAGATCCAGATGGTTGGTCGGCTCGTCGATAAGCAAAAAGCTGTTCTCCTTCAAAAACAGGACTGCTAGCATTACCTTCGTCTGTTCTCCGTTGGACAATGAGTCGAACGGTCGGTACAACACATCCTCTGACAACTTCAGCAGCGAAAACTCGCGCATGAGCTGCCAGTGCTCGTAGTCGGGATAGATATCAGCTACCACATCGAATGTATAATTTTCCTTGTGTTCGACGTGGAACGGGAAATACTCGAAGCTGACGTTAGAGGATATCGTTCCGCTGTATTCATACTTGCCGAGCAGCAGATTAAGAAACGTAGTCTTGCCCCGGCCGTTCCTCCCCGTAAAGCCTAATTTCCAGTTGGTATCAATTTGTAAACTTACATCCTCAAAAATGTTGTCGTAACTGCCGTCATAGGCAAACGTCAGATTCGTTACCTTGATCAATGACATTCCAGAAACCTCCCTAATTCACAAATAAAAAAGAGCTGCAAGAAAGTTGACCTTTCTTACAGCTCAAAAAAATAAAACAAATCCAACCCTACGCAGAGTCAGATAAGGATATATTTTGAGTGAAAAGAATAAGGTAACTTTCTTGCCAATAAAGAATAAAACAGCACAAATAGAACTTGTTTTATT
>Ga0102589_1002992_pt1 | contig 18234 bp, 20 predicted proteins | sample AraplaMF_Col_mLB_FD_76858 | JGI IMG/M metagenome (GOLD analysis project Ga0102589, IMG submission 76858) | Arabidopsis root microbial communities from the University of North Carolina, USA - plate scrape MF_Col_mLB | ecosystem: Host-associated > Plants > Roots > Endosphere | place: USA... | reverse complement strand
CCTGTAACTAGGGTGGTAACGCTATGATTAAAATCGTCCCTTATTGAAGGGGCGATTTTTTTATGTTTTTAAATTCCGCGCACAAACGATTTTTAAAGGAGTGAATAGGGTGAACATTTTACAAGATCTTGAATTTCGTGGTCTGATTAATCAACAGACAGATGCAGAAGGTTTGAAAGAACTATTAGAGAAAGAAAGTGTGAAATTATACTGTGGTTTTGACCCGACAGCTGACAGTTTACATATTGGTCATATGCTGCCAATTTTAATATTACGTCGTTTTCAACAAGCTGGGCATCAGCCAATCGCACTTGTTGGCGGAGCTACAGGTTTAATTGGTGACCCAAGTGGTAAGAAGGCAGAACGTACATTAAATGAAAAAGAAACAGTTGCCTTTTTCAGTGAGCGTATTAAAGAGCAGCTTTCTAGCTTCCTAGACTTTAATAAAGAAGGAAACCCAGCAACAATCGCAAATAACTACGATTGGATTGGTTCTTTAGATTTAATTACATTCTTACGCGATATCGGTAAAAACTTTGGTTTAAACTACATGTTAGCGAAAGATACAGTTGCATCTCGTTTAGAAACAGGTATTTCATTTACTGAGTTTAGCTACATGATTTTACAATCATACGATTTCTTAAACTTATACCAAACGCACGGTTGCAGATTACAAATTGGTGGTAGTGATCAATGGGGCAACATTACAGCTGGTTTAGAATTAATTCGTAAATCAGAAGAAGATGCGAAAGCGTTCGGTTTAACTGTACCGCTTGTAACAAAATCTGACGGTACGAAGTTTGGTAAAACAGAAGGCGGTGCGGTTTGGTTAGACCCAGAAAAAACAACGCCGTACGAGTTCTACCAATTCTGGATTAACACAGACGATCGCGATGTTGTGAAATACTTAAAATACTTCACATTCTTATCTCATGAAGAGATTCTTGAGTTAGAAAAACAAGTTGCAGAAGCACCTGAAAAGCGTGAAGCACAAAAAGCATTAGCTTATGAAATGACAAAACTTGTTCACGGTGCTCCAGCATTAGAGCAAGCAATTAAAATTTCAGCAGCATTATTTAGCGGCTCTGTTGCAGAATTAACAGCAGCAGAAATCGAGCAAGGCTTTAAAGATGTACCATCTGTAGAGCGTAGTGTAGAAGATGCATTGTTAGTGGATGTACTTGTGGAAAGTAAAATTTCACCATCAAAACGTCAAGCACGCGAAGATATTACAAATGGTGCGGTTTATGTAAATGGTGAACGTACACAAGAGTTAGACTACATGGTAACAGAAAAAGACCGCATTGAAGGTAAATTTACAATCATTCGTCGCGGTAAGAAAAAATATTTCTTAATTCGTTACTAAAATACAAAAAGCGTAAGAATCCTTACGCTTTTTGTATTTTAAGGGAGAGGAGTTAATGTTATGGATATTCAAAAAATTTTAGGAGAGTATGTATTAAATCCAGAGAAGTTAATAAAATTTGGGGGAATTATTCTTAAAATTGTTCTTATTTTAATAGTGGCAAAAGTGATTATTCGCGTCGCTTCTGTAGGAATTGAACAAATATTTAAGATGAGCAGCAAAGCGCCTGTACGTACGAATGAAAGACGTGAAGCAACATTAACGAAGCTTTGTCAAAATATAGTTCATTATGTAGTATACTTCATGGTTGTTATGACGATTTTAGAAACAGTAGGAATCGATATTAAAGCGCTTCTTGCTGGGGTGAGTGTTGCCGGTTTAGCAATTGGTTTTGGGGCACAAAACTTAGTAAAAGATATTGTAACAGGATTCTTTATTATTTTTGAAGATCAATTTTCAGTTGGCGATAAAGTGAAAATTAATGATATTGACGGTGTCATTGAAGAAGTAGGGCTTCGTACAACGCAGCTTGTTGCAGAAGATGGGGAGATTTATTTCATTGCAAACAGTTCAATTATAAAAGTTGCGAACTACTCTTTAGGTGAAAAACGTAAAGAAATAGCGTAAGAATATATATATTAAGAAAACGACATAAAAACGCCCTTTTTTTAGGGAGGACAAGAGCATCTGGCTGCGCATAGAAACGGTCAGGGCCTTGTCCTACCACATGCAAGGTTTAAAACAAAAGGAGCAAGCAAGTAGCGGTCATGGTGTATTTTCCGCAGTTGCGATTTATATGTTGAAAAATTAAAATGGCTATATAGAAATAAACAAAGGACTTCGGTGTAATAATATCGAAGTCTTTTGTTTGAAAATTTTCCGTATGTTCACTTCAAGTTCATAACAAGCATGTATGCTGTAAACATCATAAGTGATAGAAAAGAGGGAGTTATCTATATGTCACTAGAAGCATTAATTATTTTTTCACTGTTAAATGCAGGACAACTAGCAGAAAACGAAAAAAGTCACTTACAAAAAAATTATAGTGAACAACATGTTTATGTGGAGAAACAAGAAGAGAATAAAGCGATGAATATAAAGTTGATTAAACATTAACATAATTTGGATAAAAATAGAATATTCAGTTTTTGGACTTCTGAAAAAGAAGATAATTCCTACTATAATAGGAAACTATCTTCTTTTTGTTTTTAAAGGACTTTTTCAGTGTCCTCATTATGTGCGGTATTTTTCATTTATTTTTATATCGCTTTATTAGTGTTTAAAATTTGCAAATTACCTCTAGAGTTTTAAATGTAGATGGATTATTTGCTCTAGATGCATATATATGTGGACTTTCTAACTTAGATAGTTTGAATATTTCACCGTGTTTAAAGTTTATAAAATCCTTCATGTCCTCCATCAATTTTGTATGATCAACTTCATCGAATACTTCGTTTAAAAAAGTAACTAATATATGCGGAGGTGTTAATCTGTTAGTTCTACATATGTATGCGTTATAGTCAAAAGCAGCAATTTCAAATTCATCTGGAAGGTTGTATAAGGATACAGATGTAATTTCCTCATTATTTTCAATAGATGTATATAATTTTTTTTCAATTCTTTTTATAGGTGAAATCTTGCTACTTTTAATAGACACTGCAGATGCCCCCATATAATTTGGTGTTAAATTATATGAGGTAGTAAAATCAACAATATAATTATAGAAATCCAACCATTTTTTAGAATCTGAAGAATCAATCTCTCCATATAACACAATAGATGTTGTTAGTCGTTCATTCATTAGTTATCCTATCCTTTACTATTTTTTTGGTGGTAATATAAATATATCTCCAGCTCTATCTTTTAAGAGTCTTTGATTATCTTTCATCCTCTCTAGCAAATCCTCCACGTTATCTGTTTTACTTGGAACCTCATATTGATCAATTTTTCCGTCCTTTCTGACTACCATTATATCGGGTCTTCTATTAGGTTTAATTCCTGGTATTTCATTTGATAGTCCTTTATTTAAATAAACCTTAGTTATATCATCGCGTTTGGCTAATTCTTCAGCTTTATCTACCATCACTTCCTAATTAGTAAGCTTTTTGTTCAGTATATGTTTATTTATTACATTGGAAGGTGTAGAAGAAGATACACTCGCTAAATCGAGAAATGATAGCTTTAATGGTGTATTAGAATTGAAAAGAGGTTCTAGCATTAGAGCAAATAAAACAGTATAAAATGGTTTAGATAAATGAAGAAATCCGGCTCTTGTGAGTCGGATTTTCTTTTTTACATTTAAGGTAAAATTGTCTTGTTAATTTCTAAAATCATGAATAGATAGGAATTAATTCTCGTTTAAAATCTTCATACATATCTAAAGCAATTTTAAAATTTTTTTCTAAGCTGTCATAATCGCTAAATAGTACTGGCTTAATTCTAGTATCTGGAGAAATTAAAAGTCTTGAATATAGACTCCATGGGCTACCTAATCTTAGTTCATCATTATGATAGACTACCCAAGTAAAATCCAGAACGTTTACTTTAATACCAATATTAAAATAAAATAAAATTTCTTTTTTATCACCTATTTCTCCAACTTTTAAAAACTTTTCTTTCTTATCATAAACTGATTTATAACCTAGCTTTTCAAGTATTTGTTGAATTTCTTCAATATTGGGATTAGGAATGATTTCTTCGGCATCATAATTTTCTCTTGAAAAAGAAGAAAGCTTTGTGTATCTATTAACAAAGTCAATTTTTTTTAGTGCGGTTTCTATTTCAGGTTTTAATTTTAAGCTCATAATTATTCCTCCCTAAATCTAATCTCAATATCATATTTTTCTTTTGCTAGTTTTATATATTCATCCATTTCTCCAAAATTTTTATTAGATGCTGGAACCTCTAAAATGTATTTTCCTTCTAGTAATTCCCCTCCTTAACAAGTAAATAATACCAATTTAAGGAGAAAACTGTAAAAAACAAGTGTTAATCGTACATAAACGCATTATTGAAGAAATACTTCTCCAGTTTTTTATTTAAGAAGAACTAATTGTTGATGATCTGTAAGTTTATTAAAGTAAATTTTTAAGCGTTTTAAAAGGTATTAATATACCTCAAAGCGAACTTATCCACATTTTTAATGAAGGGGTAAAATATATTAGACAACCCGCCAAATGAGGAAACAAAGTTGGAAATGGTTGAGTTTTTCATGAAAACGTCAATTCCTCATGTATTGGCTGCTGAAAAAGAGGAGACCGGGGCTAAAAAGAAAGCGGTAAAAACGATGGAGAAATGACCTTCATCATAGAATGAAAATACTTTTTAGAGGTAAAGAGTACGGCATAACTCGCATTGATGATTTTGAAGGATATAAACAAGATTTAACTATATATGCTTATACAATTAATTAAGCAGGGAGGACTATCCAAAGTTGTACTTACCTTTTTCAGTGGGGGTATGCTCAAAGTTGAGCTGTCCCCGTTTTTGGCTAAGTGGGTTTGAACCACCGGGTTATTAGTAATAGAACAAGAACAGTAATAAGAAAAAAAGGGCTATCTTCCTGGTGGGAAGTCGCCCCTTATTTAAAACACAACAATTGGCGTATTTTATCAAGAATCTATAGTTGTTTTAATATTTCGAATTTCCCTTGTTTATCCACGGTAAACATGACATTATTATTACGACGATCATCCATTTCTTCTGATATTTCATTAGTGCTGGAATAGATGGTCTTAACTGCTATGTTATAAATACCCTCTGTTAACACGTGGCTCTTTTCGAAATCATCCATAATATTTTGAGCATTGGGAACAGTTTCACTATTTTTGTAGGTATTGTAATAGTAACTAAAATTGATGACTCCTATATAATTAGCATGATCTCTAGGTGTACTATCTTTTAACGTTTTCATTATGTTGTCAGTGTTTATTTTTTGATCACGTTTGAAATTTTCAATTAATTCCTTTTCTTGTTGTTCATCTATATTTATATGTAAATAGTAATAGAAATTTTGTTTCCCTTTGCCATATTCGGTAGGAGATTCACTTAATAAGTTATACTTTTTTATCATCTTATCGGATTGTTTCAAAACATCAGGATGCTGTTCAACATAAGCCCCTTTGAATATTTCTAGAAAAACATCATCGCTTTCATTTTTAACTACTTCATAATGGGAGTCACTGTTTACAATTAAATAAGCAACAGTGTGGTATGGTTTTTTTATTTCCACGTAAGTGTTATGATCAGAAACTCCAAACGCACTATCAGCAGAAAGAATTTTAAATTCCCCATTCTTTATCCCGTAGTTTTCGGACAAATAATCTTCTATTGGTTTTTCAAATAGTTTTGTGTCTGTAGAGCAACCATTTAATAGGAATAGTGGTATGCTCAGTAATAAGATAAAAACAGTTATTTTTAGTTTCCTCATTCTTCCCCCTCCTAAAACTACATTTTACCATTTTTTAAAACAATAGGTTGCACTCACATAAAGAAACAAGGGGCTCTCTATCTATTATGAGAGGTTTCTACTTATTTAAATCACAACAATTGTTGTGTTAACATCAATTTGATGTAGGTATGGTTGTCCGCTGTGGACAATTATTATTGTATTTACACTTACCTATTTCTATACACACGCCAGCCTTGTTTATTTGTATTGTGGCCCCCAATTGGCCCCAATTACATGCTTTTTTATGCCTTATATTGCATTATTAAATAAAATAAAAAAAGCCCAGAATCCTTGAATTAACAAGGTTTCTAAGGCTTTTAATACTACTCTTTGCAGAGCATCGAGATTAACGAGAGTAGAACTCTACGATTAACGCTTCGTTGATTTCAGCAGCTAACTCAGCGCGCTCTGGTAAGCGAGTGAAAGTAGCTTCTAATTTGTCAGCATCGAAAGTTAAGTACTCAGGTACGAAGTTGTTAACTTCAACTGCTTCTTTAACAACAGCTAAGTTCTGAGATTTTTCGCGAAGGCTGATTGCTTGACCTGGTTTAACGCGGTAAGATGGGATATCTACGCGAGCGCCATCTACCATGATGTGACCGTGGTTTACTAATTGACGAGCAGCGCGACGAGTGCGAGCTAAGCCCATGCGGTAAACTAGGTTGTCAAGGCGAGCTTCAAGAAGGATCATGAAGTTTTCACCGTGTTTACCCATCATTTTACCAGCTTGGTCAAATGTGCGACGGAATTGACGCTCAGTCATGCCGTACATGTGACGAAGTTTTTGTTTTTCTTGTAATTGTAAACCGTATTCAGAAAGTTTCTTACGTTGGTTAGGACCGTGTGGACCTGGTGCGTAAGGGCGTTTTTCTAATTCTTTACCTGTGCCGCTTAGAGAGATTCCAAGACGACGAGAAAGTTTCCAAGATGGACCTGTATAACGAGCCATGAATGACTCCTCCTTTAAATGTTTTTATTTTTGTAAAATAAAAACAGACGTAATTGACATTTATGCGTATTTCATTTTCATGTATCCTCGCTCCAGCAGCAGGGAGTTACACGATACACCTCATCGTGAGGAACAAAATACAAACAATAAACTCATATTACAAAGCTGCCTTTTTATTTTACACAAAGGCTATTATATCTGTTTATTAGGAGGGAGTCAAGAACATCAAATTTCATTTTATACATTCAAATTTTGGAAAAATGCAAGAAGGAATTTTGTAAATGCTCATGGAAAGGATAGCAACAGATAGAAAACGCTTACATAGGATGAGATATAAGGGGGATGTTTGTATGAAAAAGAAACATATCGAAACGACGTTAATTCATCATGGGTATGATGCCACGCAGCATAAAGGAAGTTTAACACCGCCGTTATTTCAAACATCTACGTATACATTTGAAACAGCGCAGCAAGGAGAAGCAAGCTTTGCAGGGTATGATTCAGCTTATATTTATTCTAGACTTGGAAATCCGACAGTTGAGTTATTTGAGGAAAGAATGGCAGCATTAGAAGGAGGGGAAGCGGCACTGGCATTTGGCTCTGGTATGGCAGCAATTTCGGGAACACTTTTAGCCTTTTTAAAAGCGGGAGATCATATTGTTTGTTCGAATGGTCTATACGGTTGTACGTATGGCTTTTTAGAAGTGTTAGAAGAGAAATTTGCAATTACGCATACATTATGCGAAATGGAGACAGCAGAGGAAATTAAATATAGTATTCAGCCGAATACGAAAATCATTTTTGTAGAAACACCGATTAATCCAACGATGAAATTAATTGATTTAGAACTTGTTGTTAAAGTAGCGAAGCAGCATGGATTGCTCGTTATTGTTGATAATACATTTTGTTCACCATACTTGCAAAGACCGCTGACATTAGGCAGCGATGTTGTGTTGCATAGTGCGACAAAATATATTGGTGGTCATGGCGATGTAGTAGCGGGTGTTACAATTTGTAAAACGAAAGATATTGCTGAAAAAATTCGTCCGATTCGTAAAGATGTAGGCGGGATAATGGCACCGTTTGATGCATGGTTACTTTTACGAGGTTTAAAAACATTAGCAGTGCGGATGGATCGCCACTCTGAAAATGCGGAAAAAATTGCTGCTTTTCTCCGAAATCATGAACTAGTGGAAGATGTTTGGTATCCGGAAGGGTTGCTTGCAAATAAACAAATGAAGCGCGGAGGCGGTGTGTTGTCATTTACAGTAAAAGGCGGAAAAGAAGAGGCGCAAGCTGTAATGGATAACTTGAAATTAATTGCCATTGCAGTGAGTCTTGGTGATACAGAAACGTTAATTCAGCACCCAGCAACGATGACACATGCGGTGATTCCAAAACATGTTCGTGAGCAAATGGGGATTTCTGATAACTTATTACGCTTATCTGCAGGGCTTGAGTCCTGGGAAGATATTGTAGGTGACTTAGCTCAGGCACTACAAAAAGAAAAAACAGCTTTATCGTAAGAAGACCGCTGTCTACAATATATCGGTGCTTCGACACAATATAAAGTGAAACTTCCATCAGTGACGCCTTTCCCACTGATGGAAAGCTCTCACCAATCGGGCTTTTACGGGCAGTTTTCTTCCCTGCTCTTCTGCAGCTTTTACTGCCCGTTAATGCGGGATAAAGACCTGTCAACGATGTTCGACACCGCAAGTGCATTAAGAAGGAGCTGACCTTAAGGTCAGCTCCTTTGCATTATATATGTTTCAATAAAATATCGACAAATTCTTCTAAATATGTTTGATCGATTTCATCAAAGCGTCCTTTGTTTGGGCTATCGATGTCTAATACGCCGATGACTTCATTGTTTTTGATTAGCGGTATAACAATTTCTGAATTAGAGGCTGCATCGCAGGCGATATGTCCAGGGAACTTGTGAACATCAGCGACAAGCTGTGTTGTTTTCGTTTCTGCTGCCACTCCGCATACACCACGGCCAAATGGAATACGAACACAAGCTGGTAATCCTTGAAATGGCCCAAGTACAAGCTGATTTCCTTCTGTTACATAAAAACCTACCCAGTTAATATCTTGCAAAAACACATTGAGTAAAGCGGATGCATTTGCTAAGTTAGCTACTACATTTGACTCACCTGTTAATAGAGCATCGAGTTGTTTGATTACTGCCTTGTATTGCTCCTCGCGTGTACCAGTAAAATTTTCTGCTGTGAACATGGAAACGCCGCCCTTTCTGTAGGTAAATGTAAAATTATTGCAAAATAAGCGATAATTCGCAAGACTTTGTCGATAGAAAAATAAAGGAATTTGTCTTAAAAGTCAAGAAATTTACATCAAGTTCAATTAATCGTGTTTTTACTGCCCACAAATAGCGGGAGGAGTGAGTGTATGACACAGGCAAGACAGAAGATTATCGATGCGGCAATTTCATTATTTTATGCAAAAGGCTATAATGGTACATCAGTGCGTGATATAGCAAAACAAGCAGATGTCAATGTTGCAAATATTTCCTATTATTTCTCTGGAAAACAGGGGCTGCTGGAACAGTTGGTATCAGACTTTTTAGAGGGCTACTTACGTATTGTTGAAATGACATTTGAACAGCGAAATTTTTTGTCTGCAAAAGAAGTTTTATTTCAGATGGTGAGAAACATTTTACAATATCAATTTGAGAGAAGAGAACTTACTCGATTTTTCTACAGGGAACTTTCGTTAGATAGCACGTTAATTCGCGAAATCATGACGATCTACTTTTCAAAAGAGAGATACTATATAGAGCAACTTATTAGACAAGGGCAAGAAAAGAAAGAATTTCAAAATGTATCATTCACGATGTTTATGACGCAGTTAAAGGGAATGATCAGTATGCCGTATTTATATCCGCAATATATATCAGAAGTGCTGCATTCTTTTCCGTCAGAAGTCTTTTTTATTGAAATGTATATGAAGGAAGTAGAGCAGTGGATGGAGCAAACGCTTTGTATAAGGCATTTACAATATCCTCTGCCGAGAGTGGCGTATGTATAAAGAAAACAAAAAAACGTAAAACAGCTTGTTGCCAATATGTATGGGAATAAGCTGTTTTTATTTGCTTTTTATGAAATGGTATCTTTCTTTTCGAACTCTTATATGGTGGTATAACTATCATATAATCACAATGGTTTTTGCATAGAAATAATATACAGTCTTTTAGTGATTATAAATTTGGGCTAACGGTGTGTATGGAATCGACTTAGAAGCGGTAAATTCTTTCATGAAATTTTTCGAAAAACTAGGCCAAAAACATATAATTACATGGTATGATTAATACATTGCGAGTTGTTAAATATAGGGGATTTCCCTTTTCTTACATAAAGCCTTCCATTTTAAAAAACGGAACGGACAAAAAACAGATAAATAGGAGGCATTTTGAATGGATTCAATCTTAACGATCGTTATCATCATCGTAAGTGCTATCTTGCTCTTCCTCATCGTAGAACTTGTGATGAGAAATCGTTTATATAAAGATATCGAAGCGCTAGGACAATGGAAGAAAGAAATTAAGGATAAACCTGTAGCGGATGAACTGAAACGAGTGAAAGAGTTAAAGATGACCGGACAAACAGAAGAGCTATTTGGAAAATGGCGCAATGAATGGGATGAAATTGTTGCGAATACTCTTCCGAAAGCAGAAAAAGACTTAGAAAGCGCTCAGAAATTTGCCGCGCAATTTTCCTTCCGAAAAGCTAAACATTCAATGAATGAATCCGTTAGCGGTTTAGATGAGGCAGATCATCGAATTACAGAAATTTTAAATGAACTGCAAGAATTGTTGGAAAGCTATGAGAAAAACAATTCAGAAATTGAGCAGTTGCGTGATACATATCGCAATTTGAAAAAGGGTGTGCTTGCTCATCGTCATATGTTTGGCGCAGCCGAGAAGAAGATTGAAGGACAGCTTGATGCAGAGTCAAAGAAATTTCAAACGTTTGATGAAGCAACACAAAATGGAGATTACTTAAAAGCGCGTGAAATTGTAGTGAGTTTAGAAGAAGGACTAGCACATTTGGAAGTAATTGTGCATGAAATACCAGAGCTATTAGTAGAATGCCAAGCGACATTACCAGTACAATTAGAAGATCTATCACAAGGTCACGATGATATGAAAAAACAAGGCTATGTATTAAATCATTTGGAAATCCCAAAAGAAGTAAGAGAGATGAACAAACAACTGCAAACGTGCCTTGCCGATTTAGAATCTTTACACGTAGTAGAAGCAAAAGAAAAAATAGAAGTGTTAAAAGAGCAACTTGATACATTATATGAACAGTTAGAGCTAGAAGTAAGAGCTAAACATTATGTGGAACAGCAGACGGTAACTGTATACGAAGATTTAGGGATTATTCGAGAACAAGCACTGGAAACGAAAGCAGAAACACAATTTGTGAAACAAAGTTATCAATTACAGGATAAAGATATCGAGTCTCAAAAAGTGGTTGAAAAACAGATGCACATTTTAATGAAACGTTTTGATGTGTTGCAACTTCGTATTGCAGAGCAAGATATCGCATTTTCTGTCATTCGAGAAGAGTTAGAAGAAATTTATGAGCAATGTGAAACATTAAAAGTACTTCATGCTGAGTACCAAGACATGTTGCAAACGATGCGTAAAGAAGAATTTGAAGCGCGTGAGGCATTAAAGGAAATGCGTCATACGATGGCGGAATCAAAGCGCATGATGCAAAAGTCGAATTTACCTGGGTTGCCAAATCGTATCGTGGCTGATCTGCAAAACGGACAGCAGGCGATGCAAAGTGTGTATGAACAATTAGAATTAAAGCCGCTTGATATGGGGGCGGTGAATCGTACACTAGAAGAAGCGGTAGCTGTTGTAAATGGTGTTCACGAAGCAACACAAGAGTTAATTGAACAAGCATATTTAGTAGAGAAATTAATTCAGTATGGTAATCGTTATCGCAGTCATGATGATATGTTGGCGAAAAGTTTAGATAACGCTGAGCATCTGTTCCGTGAATATGAATATGATGCAGCGCTAGAACAAGCAGCTTCTGTATTAGAGCAAATTGAACCAGGTATTGTGCAGAAGATTGCTGAATTTGTTGACTTAGAACAAACTCCTTAATTGATTAAGGGGTTTGTTTTTTGTGCAAATAACTTTTGTATGCATTATGGTGTAATATTGCTATAATGAATAGCGGAATATGGAGCATTTTTTCATTAAAAGCAGAAAAGCATACTTCCGCTCTAATGACGGAAACTATGAGTAAGCTTAGCGGAAATACATGAGTGTATGATATGATTATCCCGCTACGAAGGTCTTTCTCGTAAAGTAAAGGAGTTTCACTTTATAGGATTTCGATATCGGTGAAAGGGGAATAACAATGATTTACTTTGATAATAGTGCGACGACAAAGCCGTACCCGGAAGCCTTGCAATCTTATGTGACAGTTGCAGGAAAATATTTTGGAAATCCTTCTTCTATTCATTCCCTTGGAGGAGAATCAGAGCGTTTATTAACGCAATCACGTACGATTGCAGCTCAGCTTCTTCGCGTAAAGCCTTCAGAAATTGTCTTTACGTCTGGAGGAACAGAAGGAAATAACCTTGCAATTAAGGGGATTGCGATGAGAAATCGCTCCCGTGGTAAGCATATGATTACAACAAACATTGAACACGCTTCTGTGTTTGAAGCATATAAGCAGCTAGAAAATCTTGGTTTTGACGTTACATATTTGCCGGTAAATGAAAATGGTGTTGTATCAGTAGAAGATGTGAAACGTGCTCTTCGAGATGATACCATTCTTGTTTCGATGATTCACGTCAATAACGAAACAGGCGCGGTTCAGCCGGTTGATGAAGTTGGGAAGTTATTAACGAACTATCCGAAAGTACGATTCCACGTTGATCATGTGCAAGGAATTGGAAAAGTCCCGCTTGATTTGTATGAAAGTCATATTGATCTTTGCACAATTTCGGGGCATAAGTTCCATAGTGTAAAAGGAACAGGACTTCTCTATGTTCGTGATGGTGTAAGACTCGATCCAGTTTTATCGGGTGGTGGACAAGAGTTGCGTTACCGTTCTGGTACAGAAAACTTGCCAGGAATTGTTGCGATGATCAAAGCTTTGCGAATGACTTTAGAAAAACAGTCCGAAAATACGGGGCATCTTCGCGAGTTAAAGGAAGAACTGATTCGCATGTTTAAAGGTATGAAGGATGTTACAATTAATACACCGAAAGAACAGACGGCACCACATATTCTAAACGTATCATTTGTCGGATTAAAGCCAGAAATTGTTGTGCATGCTTTGGAAGAACGTGGTGTGTATGTATCAACAAAATCTGCTTGTTCTTCAAGAGCAAACGAAGTAAGCCATGTTTTACTAGCGATGGGCTTGCCGCATGCGGTAGCAGAAAGTGCGATTCGTATTAGTTTAACTGCGGAAAATACGATAGAAGAAGTAAAACAATTCGAAGGAATTATAAAAGAAACATTGCCAAAATTATATGAAGTGATGAGGTAAGGAAAGATGATGACATACGAGTATATTTTAGTTCGCTACGGCGAAATGACAACAAAAGGAAAGAACCGTTCGAAGTTTGTAAGTACATTAAAAGATAATGTAAAACATAAATTAAAAAAATTTCCAAACTTAAAAATTGATGCGACGCATGACCGCATGTATATTCAGTTAAATGGTGAAGATCATGAAGCGGTTGCGGATAAATTAAAAGACGTGTTTGGTATTCATAAGTTTAACTTAGCAATGAAAGTGCCAACAGATTTAGAAGAAATTAAAAAAGGAGCCCTTGCTGCTTTTCTGCAAGTAAGTCGTGACGTAAAAACATTTAAAATTACAGTTCACCGTTCTTACAAGCATTTCCCGATGCAAACGATGGAGCTACTTCCAGAAATTGGTGGATATATTTTACAAAATACAGAGGATATTACCGTAGATGTTCATAATCCAGATGTAAATGTCCGCGTCGAAATTCGAAGCGGTTATAGCTATATTATGTGTGATGAGCGCATGGGAGCTGGCGGCCTTCCAGTTGGTGTTGGTGGAAAAGTAATGCTTCTTCTTTCTGGTGGCATTGATAGCCCGGTTGCAGCTTACTTAGCAATGAAGCGCGGCGTATCAGTGGAAGCTGTTCATTTTCATAGTCCCCCGTTTACAAGTGAGCGTGCTAAGCAGAAAGTAATCGACTTAGCACAGAAGCTAACGAAGTATTGTAAACGTGTGACACTTCACCTTGTTCCGTTTACAGAAGTGCAAAAGACAATTAATAAAGAAATTCCATCTAGCTATTCAATGACAATTATGCGCCGTATGATGATGCGTATTGCAGAGCGAATTGCAGAAGAGCGTAACGCACTTGCTCTTACGACAGGGGAAAGCCTTGGACAAGTAGCGAGTCAAACGTTAGATAGTATGCACACGATTAACGAAGTGACAAATTATCCAATTATCCGTCCGCTTATTGCGATGGATAAACTAGAAATTATAAAAATTGCTAACGAAATCGGTACGTACGACATTTCTATTCGTCCGTACGAAGATTGCTGTACAGTCTTTACACCAGCAAGTCCGACAACAAAACCGAAGCGTGAAAAAGCGAATAAATTTGAATCATACTATGATTTTACACCGCTTATTGAATCAGCTGTTGCAAATACAGAAAAGATGGTATTACAAACAGTAGAAGTAGCAGAAGAAGAACAATTCGAAGATTTATTTTAAAACCATAAATTACCATTAAAAGATATGTATGAAGCCATATAGTTTATCACACTCTATACTCACAAGGAGGTGATACTATATGGCAAACACAAACAAATTAGCAGTTTCTGGAGCAGAAGCAGCTTTAGATCAAATGAAATACGAAATCGCTCAAGAGTTTGGTGTACAACTTGGAGCTGATACAACATCTCGTGCTAACGGATCTGTTGGTGGAGAAATCACAAAACGTTTAGTTGCAATGGCTGAACAACAATTAGGCGGTTTTCAACGCTAACAACCATATATAGTGGCTTAGAAAGAGTGGGATTTCCCGCTCTTTCTTTTTGTTGTTTTATGTCAAAAAATAAGAGAAAACATCTACTATTGTAGCCAATTGGTCAAAATATAAACAAATTTGTCAAAAGAAGAGGGTTTAAAATTTACAGAAAATTCTATACTATTAAAGGGAGGATGGACAGAATAAAGGGGGAAGAGTATGAACCGGGAAGAGCTATTAGCGCCGCCGATGTATAATTTAGTCGAAGAGATGGAGCGTTATGCACATGAGCCAAATAGACTTGCACTTATTTGGCAAGATGATCAAGGGAATAAAAGAGAAGTCACATACAAGGAATTGTTACAAGGTGCGAATAAAATTGGAAACGCTTTTATAAATAGCGGTCTCCAAAAAGGGGGCAAGCTTCTTATTATGATGCCGCGTCTTATTGAAACATATATGACGTATATTGCCGCAATAAAAGCGGGATTTGTCGTGATTCCAAGTTCAGAAATGCTGCGCAAAAAAGATATTGAATATCGAATCGAACACGGAGAAGTAAAAGCGATTGTAAGTTATGAACCGTATATAGGACAATTCGACGGAATCGAAGCTGTGCATTCTCTTCATAAGTTTGTATTAAGCGAAAAACCGCTAGAAGGCTGGAATAATATACAGGAAGCACTTCATACAGAGAGTGCTGTATTAGAAATGGCAGAAACAAAGTGTGATGATATGGTTTTCTTATCGTATACATCTGGAACAACAGGCAATCCAAAGGGTGTCGTACATACGCATGCTTGGGCTTATGCTCATCTTCGTACGAGCGCTGCGAATTGGTTAGCAATTGAAGAGAATGATGTTGTATGGGCAACAGCAAGTCCAGGGTGGCAAAAGTGGGTGTGGAGTCCGTTTCTTGCGACGCTTGGTTCAGGTGCAACGGGATTTGTGTATCACGGGAAATTTGATCCAGAAACATATTTACAGTTATTAAGTGATAACAAAGTAAATGTACTGTGCTGTACGCCGACTGAATATCGTTTAATGGCGAAAGTGGAGACCTTACAGCAATATGATCTTTCTTCTTTGCATAGTGCGGTTTCAGCAGGAGAGCCATTGAACAGAGAGGTTATTGATACATTTCGAAAGTATTTTCAAGTAACGGTTCGTGATGGATATGGGCAAACAGAAAATACATTACTTGTTGGCGTATTAAAAGGAATGGACATCAAACCTGGTTCGATGGGGAAACCAACGCCAGGCAATCAAGTTGAGATCGTGGATGAGGACGGTAATCCAGTTCTTCCGGGAGAAGTAGGGGATATTGCCGTACATGTGAAAACACCGGCATTATTTAAACAGTACTATAAAGACCAAGAGCGCACGGCTATGCAATTTCGCGGCGATTATTACATTACAGGTGACCAGGCCAAAAAGGATGAAGATGGCTACTTTTGGTTTGAAGGGCGCGGCGACGATATTATAATTAGCTCTGGCTATACAATCGGACCATTCGAAGTGGAAGATGCACTGGTCAAACATCCGTATGTCAGAGAATGTGCAGTTGTGGCAAGTCCAGATGAAATACGAGGAAATATCGTAAAAGCCTTTATCGTATTAAAAGAAAATATCGATGAGCAAGACAGCACGTTAATTCCGCTCTTACAAGAACATGTGAAAGAATTAACGGCGCCTTATAAATACCCGCGTAAAATTGAATTTGTGAAAGAACTGCCAAAAACGATTTCCGGTAAAATTCGCCGCGTAGAGCTGCGAAAACGTGAAATGGAGTTGGCCTCCAAGTAATATAACACACTTTACTCTGCCCGATTCTATTCAAATAGAATTGGGTTTTTTGTTTAATCGGAGGGAGTGTTTTATAATGTTATTATAAGAAAATTGAGATAATAAGAAATGATGTTTTGGAGGGAGAAAATGTACGGTGTAATGGCTTTGTTCGATGAAACAACAGAAAAAGAACTACATGCAGTATGGAATGAGTTGTGTGGAAGCGGGATTTCTTATTATTCTAAAGAAGCTCCTAATAGAAGACCTCATATTACAATTGCTAGTTATCAAAACATTGAGCCAGAATCTTTTATAGAAGACATGAATCAAGTTTTACAAGAGACGAGTAGCATTCCCATAACACTAGGCACATTAGGCACATTTTTAGCATCTCAGACAGTGTTTTTATCTCCTGTACCTACAAAAACATTATTGGATTTTCATCACAATTTCCATGAGAAAATGAAAAAATATAGCGACAATCCATCTTCATTATATCTTCCAGGAAATTGGATTCCGCATTGTACAATTGCTAATCACTTAAAGGAAGAAAAGTTTCATGAAGCGTTTCAATATTGTACAAACAGAATAGAGAAAGTAGATGCGGTTATTCGTGAAATTGCGCTTATTAAAGTTGAATATAAAAATAAAAAATGTGTGGATGCACCGATTATTTTTTCAAAAAGGTTAACCGGTGTCACAAACAGTGTTCATAGCTAATAAAAAAGGGGGAGAAAAAATGGGAGAACTTTGGCACGGCGGAAACATTTATACGATGGAAGAAGAAGGAGGGGGAGTCGAAGCTGTTTATGTAGAGAACGGTAAAATTATTGCCGCTGGAGGGAAAGAAGAACTAGAAGAACGGTATCAGCCGAAACAGTTCGTCAATTTAGAAGGGAAAACAATGCTTCCTGGTCTTGTCGATAGTCATATGCATCTTATCGGACACGGAGAACGATTGCTTCGCCTAGATTTATCAGCATGCACATCTTATGAGGAAGTGCTAAACCTTGTTGCTGAGCGAGTGAACAGGGCGAAGCAAGGAGAATGGATTATTGGCGAGGGCTGGAATGAAAATAATTTTACAGATCGAAAAGATGTACATAAACGGGATTTAGATGATTTATCACTTCATCATCCTATTCTATTGAAACGTGTTTGCCGTCATGTAACGTTGGTGAACTCTTATATTCTTGAGAAAGCTGAGATTATGCAAGGTAGAGAAGACCCAAAAGGCGGAGAGATTGGCCGTGATCAACATGGTGAATTCACAGGTTTATTGTATGAACAAGCGCAGGATTTAATCGCTCCTATTCAACCGGAAATCGATGCAGTTTATTTAACGAAGGCACTGCAAACAGCAATTCAAGATTGTTGGCAATACGGACTAGTTGGCGGTCATACAGAAGACTTAAACTACTATGGTGGTTTTCAAAAAACATACAATGCCTTTACGGAAGTCGTTCGAAATTTGTCGTTTAAAGCGCATCTTCTTGTTCATCATGAAGTAGCACACGAACGTAAGCAATATGAGAATACACATTATATTGAGTTTGGGGCAATGAAAATTTTTTCAGACGGTTCCTTTGGTGGTCGAACAGCGCTACTTAGTGAAGCATACGAAGATGCAAAGGAAACGAATGGCGTTGCGATTTTTTC
>Ga0102589_1002991_pt1 | contig 18236 bp, 17 predicted proteins | sample AraplaMF_Col_mLB_FD_76858 | JGI IMG/M metagenome (GOLD analysis project Ga0102589, IMG submission 76858) | Arabidopsis root microbial communities from the University of North Carolina, USA - plate scrape MF_Col_mLB | ecosystem: Host-associated > Plants > Roots > Endosphere | place: USA... | reverse complement strand
TTATTATTCCTTTTATAGAAGCATTTGTTCGATTTGATTTTCAAACGCTAAATGTAGCTTTTAAATACAGTTTGATGAAAATCATCTCGAGAGATATCGTTATCTTAAGAGGTGATTTTTTTCTAAAAGAAAAAAGTAAATTCTATAGAAAAGAAAATCAACGATAATCGAGATATAGGCATTGATACTGAGTATAAACCGTGGTTAAACATTCAAGGTGTTTCATCTATTTTAAAAATCAACGAGATTGAAATGATTTACTTCATTTAGATCTCATTTTTTTCAATCCATATTTTTGCTAATTTACAGACACCTTCCTTAATTTCATGTTCACTTAAATTCCCCAAACCTAATTGGATATGCGGATATTTAGGTGCGTTTTTAATAAAATATTGAGAGCATGGATAAACAATAATTCCATTGTTAGATGCTTTATTTATCAAATCTTTCTCACTCATTTGAGTTTTGACTTCAATAACTACATAAATACCAGAGGAATCTCCTTTGATTTCTATATAGTTATCAAAATGCTTATTTATCTCTTCACACAATACCTTCATTTTACGTTTATAAAGAGATTTCATTTTCCTTAAATGCGCATACCAATATCCCTCTGAAATAAAATGAGCCAGTGTTCTTTGATGAAAAGAGGAAGCTGTTTGTTCTAGTAAAGACGAAATTTCCTCGTACCTAGGAAGTAATCGTTTAGGTAAGACCATGTAACTTACACGGATTGAAGGTAATAATGCTTTAGAAAATGTGCTTACATACACAACCCTGTCATTGGAATCTAGACTCTGTAAAGAAGGAACAGGGTGATGAATGTAGCGAAATTCACTATCGTAATCATCCTCAATAACATATCCCTTAACCCGCTCAGCCCATTGAATTAGTTTTAACCTTTCATTAACAGGCATCGTATATCCAAATGGAAAGTGATGCGTTGGTGTAACATATATCAATCTTGCATCTGCTTTCCAAAGTTGATCAACATCAACCCCATTTTCAAAAACAGATATAGGCTCAATTAAGAATGATTGTAAGGAAAAAATCTCTCTTGCCCCGTTGTAACCAGGATTTTCTACAGCTATCTGATGAAACTCCTCTTTTAAAAGAAGAGTCAAAATCAATAACAAGTGTTGTGTACTGCTACCAATCAATATTTGTTCACTAGAAGCGTTAACGCCTCTCGACTGAAACAAGTAATCTGCTATAGCCATCCTTAACGACATATCCCCTTGTTTGTTCCCATAGGAATACATAATAGGATCCATTAAGACTTTATTCGTTAAGTTCCGCCACTTTGCGATAGGAAAGTTCTCCTTGTCAACCGTCCCAATTTTAAAATCAATCGTTTCACTTACAACTTTTTGTCTCTGTGTATGCGTTACTGTAGTAGGCTCATATGTAAATAATTGTTCAGACATATTTACCTCTACAAAATAGCCCTTCTTACTTTCACTTCGTATATAACCTTCTGCTAGAAGTTGCTCATAAGCCACCTGTGTTGTATTTCTACTTACATTCAAAAGCATCGCTAATTGTCTAATAGAAGGTAGTTTCGTATGCTGCTTAATCTTCCCTGTTAATATTTGTGTCCTTATATAAACATAAACTTGTTGATACATTGGAACACTACTACTCCGATCTATGTTAAAAACGAGTTCTTTCACTTCATACACCTCAACTGTCATTTGAAATTATTGTAAACTGTACCTTTTATAAATGACAACGAAAATTAATATTAAGTATACGGATTCATACAGTACTTATTTAACAGGAGTGATGCTACATTGATTAAAATCATGTACTTATTTTGTTTAATTGTGTGGGGACTTAATTTTATTGCAGTTAAAATTCAAGGGACACCAGTTAGTTTAGAGCTATCATTATCATACCGTTTAGCTTTAACAGCAATTTTATTTCTAGTTCTCATATGGTTTATGAAACCTAATGGAAAACCTAATAAAAAAGATATTCCATTCATCGTTTTATTTGGCATTTGCAATTTTGGGTTGAGTTATCTATGTCTCTATCATGCTACTATCATGTGTTCTGCTGCTATCGTAACTCTAATCTTTTCTTTAAAAGTTATTTTAACTCCAATAGCACTACGGATATTTCTTAAAGAAAAACTATATTCAAGAGTTTTTATTGGAGGAGTTTTTGGTATCTTAGGTGTTTGTATTCTCATATATCCAACATTAAGTGACTTCAAAGGAATATCTACTATGAAAGGAATTTTGATAGCTCTCTTAGGTACAGTTCTTACTGCAGTAGGAGACGCTTGTTCTGCCAGAAATGCTAGTAAGAAAGTAGACCCAATTTATGCAAATGCTATTGGTTTTACTATAGGTAGTTTGTTAATTGGTTCAATTGTATATGCGCAAGGACAAACAATTATTTTCCCTACATCCGTTACATACTTATCAGCCCTAATTTATTTAACTTTTATTGCTTCTTTTTTGGCTTGGTTATTTTATTTAAAACTTGTAGAAAAAATAGGAGGAACAAAGAGTGGTTACATGGTCGCTTTATTCCCTGCAATTGGTGGAATAGCATCTGTGATAATTGGAGAAACAGATTTGTCAATGTATTTGGTTTTCGGATGTTTATCTTCTTGTATTGGGGCTTTAATAGCCCTAGGTTTTAGAATTAATTTTAAAAAGTCCACCTCCTACTTCAATGTTAAAGTTAGAAAATAAAAGAATTTTATTAATTGGGTACTCAGGGATTTCTAGAACTTAAGAGAAGTTGTATTTGATGAACCTGTATATCATATAAAATATAACAACATGTTATGTTAATGAAACAGAGTATAATAGACATATCCATTCTCGTATGTAATGTAAGACAAACAATGCGATAAGGAGCATATATTCAAATGCGGAAAAGAAGATTGTATGGAAGAACAAATAAGAAAGAAATTAGTTACGAAAAATTTCGTTGCACTCATTTAGAACATGAACTACCAATAGGCTATGGAAGTGATGCTCCTATTTACTATTACAATATTCCTGAAAATGAAAGAGAACAACGTTTTGAAATAAAGTGAAACTTTAATCAGTGGGGGTTTTCTTCATCCCCCACTGATTATTAGTTGAACCAATCGGGCTTTTACGGGCAGTTTATCTCCCACCTAACTTCTTTGCTTTCGCCGAATTTTGAGGTGGGAGTATTACTGCCCGTTAATGCGGGATAAACTCTGATATTTGCATCATGAATAAAGAATATTACTTCATTCGAGGCTGTATCGAAATTCCCATTATAAATAGGAACGAAGGATTTATTTGGAATGTTTGGGTATCTTTAAGCGAAGAAAGCTTCAACAAAACAATGGAATTATGGGAATCAGATGAAAGAAAAACAGAAGAGCCATACTTCGGATGGCTTTCTACATCAATCCCAGGTTATCCTGATACAGTAAACTTGAAAACACATGTTTATACAAGGGACATCGGAATCAGACCTTATATCGAATTAGAACCAACTGATCACCCTTTATCCATTGAACAAAGAGAAGGAATTACTTTAGAACGAGTTGCAAAAATGAAAGAAATTGTGGCTCAAAATAATCAAGAATTGGATCCCCAGTAACACCTAATCATGACGAAATTACAGCAAGCCATCTTACATAACCTACAGAAACAAAGATTACCAGAATGAAAAGTCCCTTCAAATTTCTGAAGGGGCTTCTCATTTTTTCAATAGTACACATATCAATTTAAACCTACTCAAATCTACTTAGTCTGGAATATTTATATTCTTTTATCCCTTCTATTACTCTAAATAATATTATCCATTAAATACCGTATTTATTATTTATTGAATAATAATCTAAAAAATTATTATTCACAATCTTTTTCAAAAAAACCTTTATTTCACATGATTTCCCCCTCCTATTTTATGCAATTATGCATAGTAAAATATAGGAAACGTTATATATAATATTATTTTATTATACTAAAATCATTTTTCATCTAAATAAACCTCCACATTTCGTTATAATAATTACATTTTTCAAACAAATACAAAACTAAAGCAATTATATTTTATAAAGATAGGATTTTAGTAATATAGTTATTTTTACAACAAATAATATCTATATATAAATTATATAGTTTACTAAACGAAATTTTATGATTTACTTAGTAAAAATAGCGTGCTTTAATGTGTGTATAAGATTCTTACCTTCCATGAGAAATAAGAGAATATAAAAGGTTCATCACTGGTATGTAGTTGATTACATCATGTAGATGGAATAATAGTCTATCATCTATACGTTATCTAAAAAATTTAAAGTTCAAAAGACTTTATTTCCAAAACTACCTTCTTATCAATTCATCGACTACATTTATTCTTGATAAACCAAATAGAAACATAGTTTTAGTTCTTTTGCACTTATAGTTTGGTAAATCGATCTTACAGCAATATGTACATTTTATTATTTAAAATCAAAACAGAAGAGGTGTGCAAGATGAAAAGACAGAAAATTACAAAAATTATTCCAGCAGCATTTGTATTAAGTACAGCTTTATTTGTAGCACCAGGGTTTTCTTCAGCAGATACGAATACTACGAATGTAGGAAATCTTCCAATCGTAGTCAGCTCTCAAGAAGGAAAAGCTCCTATGACAGCAGCTCAAGTTGCTCAAAATGGTACGCAACTTCCTTACATTCCTACAGGCCCTTATGAAGAATTCCCTAGTCAATGGCACGTTTCTACAGATCAAGGAGCTCTAATTGATTATGTATATGTGGATGTTGTTGCTAAGCAAAATGGAGCAAGAGTTTATGGAATTAAGGGTAATGTTAATGATAAATATAAGGTTGTAAAAGCAGATGGTACTTGGCTTAAAGACGGAGAAGAATATGAAAAAACAGGTAACAAAGGAGATGTATTATATTCACTAGCAATCCCTAAAACTGATCCAATTTTAGAAGATACTAAATTGAAAAAAGACTTAAATTGGAAATTAATTGATTCAAATGTAGTAGATAAAAATTCAGGTTATCATTGGAGCAAAGCGGTTACAAGCGGAATATCTCATAATGTAACTGTAGGATTATCTTATACAATCGGAATGGAAGTAGGGCTTGAGGGGGTTGCAAAAGTAAACCAATCATTAACTGCAAGTTTCGGTTACGGTATCACATTAAATTCAGAAGAAACAGTAACAAAAACATTTGACTTTAATCCAAAAACTGATTATGCATATGACCAATACAGAACTGCATTATATCAACAGGTAGCAACATATTCAGTTGTTCCAGGGGAAAAATTACAAAAATGGATGTCTGAACAAAATAGCGTTTGGGATAATCTTTTTGGTCAACTTGGTGAGCAATTTGGTAAGCAATTTACAAGTCCGACAGAATATAAAGTAAAAAATTCAGTTGATTATCCAGTAGATGTTTTAGTTGCACTTACTTCAAAATAATGAAAAGCTAGCATTTTGCTAGCTTTTTCAATTTATATAAGTTAAAAAAACGACATAAAAATCTCTTTCTCTTAAAATGGAGACAAGAGCATCTGGCTGTGCATAGAAGCGGTCAGGTCCTTTTCCTGCCACATCCGGAGTTTAAACAAATGGAGCAAGCAAGTAGCTGTCATGCTGTATTCTGCGTAGCAGCGACTTATATGTCAAAAATGAAAATGGATTTATATAGATATAAAATATCTGTTTTGACATAATCCCAGTTCAAAATCAAGCAAATATTTTAAAGCGCCCCATTACACCAAAGTTTTTTCTCAACCTGCCAAAAATAATCATCCCTCCCTCTTATGCTAGAATAAAACATATGAACCTATACAACTTAGAAACTCCTAATTGTTTTTTCAAAAGAAAAAAGGAGGAGATATCTATGAAGTCACCTGAAAGTGTCATTTTAGTTCATGAAATTTCCAAACTAAAAACAAAAGATGAGCTTTGGAATCCATATTCTTGGTATCAGTATATGAGAGAGAATCATCCTGTCTATTATGATGCGGATCAAGATGTATGGAATGTGTTTTCGTATGATGATGTGAACCGGGTTTTATCTGATTTTCGCTTATTTTCAAGTAGAAGAGATCGTCAGCAGTTTTCATTTCCACAGCGGGAAACGAGAATGAATTTAAATTCTTCTGATCCTCCTGAACACCGCAATGTTCGTTCTATCGTTTCAAAAGCATTTACACCGCGCAGTTTAACTGAGTGGAAACCACATATACAAGCACTTGCAAATGAAATGATAGAAAAGCTAAGAAATCTTGATGAAATTGACATTGTAGAAGACTTAGCAGCCCCTTTCCCTGTAACTGTCATTTCTAATTTATTAGGTGTCCCTACAACAGATTTAAAAAAGGTGAAACGATGGTCTGATATTTTATTCATGCCGTATAGCCGAGAGAAATTTGCTGATTTAGATCAACAAAAAGCAATCGCTATGAAAGAATTTAAAACGTATCTTCTTCCTATTGTCCAAGAAAAACGATGCACTCTAGCAGACGACATCCTTTCAGACTTAATAAGGGCGGAATATGAAGGTGAGAGATTGACAGATGAAGAGATTGTAGATTTCTCACTGGGCTTACTGGCAGCTGGCAATGAAACAACTACAAATTTAATTATCAATAGTTTTTATTGTTTCTTAGTTGATCAACCAGGAACGTATAAAGAATTACGTGAGAATCCAGATTATATCCCGCAGGCAGTTGAAGAGGTGTTACGTTATCGTTTTCCGGTCACATTGGCACGTATAATAACGGAGGATACAAATATATTTGGACCAAACATGAAAAAAGGACAAATGATTGTTACTTGGGTAAGTGCCGCAAACTTAGATGAGAAACAGTTCCAGAACGCTAGCTGTTTTGACATACACCGCGCAGGTAATGACAAACATATGACATTTGGAAAAGGACCACACTTTTGCTTAGGTGCACCACTCGCACGATTAGAGGCTACAATCGCTCTAACAACCTTTATAAAACAACATAAGGACATAACACTGTCACCATCTTTTCAGTTAGAGAACTGCTTATTAGAGAATGAACAAACTTTGAAACATTTGCCGATTCTTTTAAAGTGAAGAAACTATCGTACAAAATATATAGATTATCAAAATATGAAGAGCTGAGCGCATGTTACTAGCATGTCGCTCTTTTTTATTGCATGAAAACAGAAACTTCTACACCCTAAATTCCCCTATTCCATAAATCATTTTAAAAAAATTTCTCTACACTAATAATAGATGGACAATTCCCAAAAATAAGAACAATGCGGAATTTTAATATATGTAATTTTGCATATATAACCACAAAACCATGGCATTTTTTGTATACTCATTACTAAGATGCATCTTTATTATACGGAATATTAAAAGGAGAAATAGAAATGAAGAAATCAGTCGTTACATTACTAGCAACCGGAATGGTTTTAGGTGCTCCATTTTCAAACGCTTTTGCAGAAGAACAAGCATCTCAGCAAAAAGCTTTGGATAAAATGGAAGTTGTTCAAAAAACGTGGAATGATGAGAAAGGAAATCCAGCCTTTCTTTCAGGAGAATTATCTGATAAAAAAGTAGAATCAGAAAAAGCAGTGAAAGCGTTCCTTGAAGAAAATAAAGAGTTATTTAAAATCAACCCACAAACTGACTTAACACTGAAAGAAGTAAAGTCAGATGATTTAGGCATGAAACATTATGTGTACAATCAATCTATTAATAAAGTACCAGTTGATGGTGCAAAATTCATTGTTCATACAAATCGTGATGGAAAAGTAACAACAGTCAACGGAGACGTACATCCAGCTGCCACAGAGCAATTAAAAGAAAATACAAAAGCAAAGATTACAAAAGAAGCAGCTCTTTCAAATGCATGGAAACATATTAATCTTGCAAAAAAAGATACATTAGTAGAAACAAATGGAGCTCCATTAGAGCAAATGAAAGAAAACGCAAAATCTACAAATGAAAATGCAGATTTAGTTGTTTATGAAAAAGACGGGAATTATTATTTAACTTATAAAGTGCAATTACAATTCATTAAGCCTTATGGAGCAAACTGGAAAATCTATGTAAACGCAGAAGATGGAACAATTGTAGATTCATATAATGCTGTTACAGATGCAGATACTTCGCAAAAAGGCTATGGAAACGGAGTACTAGGGGATCGAAAAAACCTGAATACAACATATGGCAGCCAATACGGGCAATATTATTTAAAAGACACAACAAAGCCGATGAATGGTGGCGTCATTGAAACATTTACAGTAAATCACAGCACTGAAGACAATCCAAAGAATTACTATCTATTCGATAACGATAATGCTTGGGTAGATAAGGACCAAGCTCCTGCGGTTGATGCTCATGTTTATGCTGGCAAAGTATATGATTATTACAAAAAAGTTCATAATCGCAACAGTTTTGATGGAAACGGGAAAACGATTCGTTCTGCAGTCCATTATGGAAACAACTATAATAATGCGTACTGGAATGGTCAACAAATGATTTATGGAGATGGCGATGGTGTTGAATTCGCACCGCTTTCAGGTTCTCTTGATATCGTTGCCCATGAACTAACACATGCGGTGACTGAATACTCAGCTGATCTTCGCTACATAAGTCAATCCGGTGCACTAAATGAATCTTTTTCTGATGTATTTGGATATTTCGTTGATCCAGCCAATTGGGATTTAGGAGAAGCAGTATACACACCTGGAGTTAAAGGTGATGCACTTCGCAGCTTATCAAATCCTGAAAAGCATGACCAACCTGCTCATATGAGAGACTATCAATATTTACCAGCAACAGAAGAAGGCGATAATGGCGGCGTACATACTAATAGCGGTATTCCAAATAAAGCTGCCTACTTAACAATTAATGCTATCGGTAAAGAAAAAGCAGAAAAAATCTACTACCGTGCCTTAACAACGTATCTTACACCAACAAGTGATTTCAGCAAAGCCCGTGCTGCTTTATTGCAATCTGCAGCTGATTACGATGGCGTTAATAGCGCTACATACAGAGCTGTGCAAAAAGCTTGGAATGATGTAGGAGTAATAAAATAATAGTTTCATTGCTATAAAAATAGAAAAGGCTACACTTGCTAGAGATATCTGGCGAGGGTGGCCTTTTTTCACTATCATGAAAGAGATTTCGCATAGATTTAGGACTCTATCACCTTTTCCGTACACTAACAATAAATCCCCTTAATTACTTATCGTTTTCCGCCAACAAACTTCCACCTCAAAAATACGAAGGTACGAACACCAATTATAGGTGGGCAATGGATTTTGTTAGGCATTTCATTTTTTAACAATTTCTGATGTTCCTTTCGCTCATGTTCAACTATACGGATTTAAGGGGAAGATATCCAAATTAAGAGGAGATCACTATGGATATGAAAAATATATGCAAAAAGCTATTGAAATGAGCCCAGAAAAGAAACAATACCCTTTAGTTCGCGAACTCATAACTGAACTAGGAAACTATTTTTATGATAATCGTGCTTATAAATGTCAGCAAAATATCTGAAAATATCAAGCCAACTCCCTCCCACTTAAACGTAACTTTAAGTGGGGGTTCTTATGTATTCGTCCACGCTAGAACTCTTCCATACAAGTGCATTCCCTTCTTCAAATATACAGACTAAGAAGATTAAACATTTCCTAATATTTCAAAATAAGTAAAATATCTCGTTTAAAATACATAATAATTCGCCTAAATTTTAATGAAATTTTACTAATTGTTATTAACATAAATTAACACGTATATTTTAAGTACAGAAAGTCAAACAGCAAGGAGGTGTGGCCATTCTGATGCTAGGGATAAAGCGTTCTGCAAATATGATAGACAATATAAATTATCATTTGAATCAGAGTAAGAAAAATAATCAATATTTAAAAATCTATTCAAATGAATATGAAGTATTGCCATATCATGTGTATAAACACTCATTGAATAAACAAGCACCACAAAAAGAAATGAGTAGCCTAGTTAAACCATTGATTCATATGAATACGTTAGCTCAAATTCTATACGAAGCATTTCACAATCAAACATTTACAGCTTTAGTGCCTATTCTATTTGTCTTTCAACCGAGTATTGTAACTGGTATATCGACACCAGGTGCTTATTCAATTGATTTTTGTAATGATTATTTTGTTCATTTAAAGGATATAAATATTCAGGAATTGAAGGCGAAAATAGGTGAACAAAAGGGTCCAGTAGCTATCGGATATATGATAAACCAAAGCGGAAATATACAGCATTCAAAAGAATTTATGTATCAAAAGTTAAAAGAGCAAGCTACAGAATGTATGTTAGCCTTACAAAAGAAATTACATATACACGGAGAGTTAGAAGAACGAATTCAGTTGTCATTCGATTTCAAAAAAATCATGATGCCTTTAATAGTCTTACAATGGATTAAACAGACAGCATTCCATTAAAGGAATAACAATGCTGCACACTTTACCTAATAAATAAGAAAGAGGGATACATATGAATATGAAAACAAACGAAACGAGAACGAAGAAAAAAATAGTAAGATATACGGCTGGAGCCGCTATACTTTTCATATTGCTATCCTTTATATACCAATGGAAAAACGGTTTACAGATTGATAGTACTGAAAACTTCGGGCTTACATTAGCTGTTATCATTTTCGCTTTTAGTTTTTTTCCTGAAAGAACAAAAGAGAGTAAATAATTGAATAAGCACTTGAAATCTATTTCTCAAGTGCTTATTGCTGCAAATATAAAGTGAAACTTTAATCAGTGGGGGGTTTCTTCATCCCCCACTGATTATCAGCCCTCACCAATCGGGCTTTTACGAGCAGTTTATCTCCCACCTAACTTCTTTGCTTTCGCCGAATTTTGAGGTGGGAGTATTACTGCCCACGAATAGCGGGATAAATCGCTGCCATGCAGACAAAACATGACCTGTACTCACTTTCTACCTTTTGTTTTGATCCTTACATATGGCAGAAAAGATCTTCATTTTCAATGTGTATATATATATGTACAGACCGTGCTATAATACTTACAGCATATGCAGGAAAGGAGACTATTATGAAACGCATTTTCATCGGTATTATTCGCTTTTATCAAAAGTTTATTTCTCCGATGACACCGCCAACGTGCCGCTTTCATCCAACGTGTTCTCACTACGGGCTCGAAGCGATTCAAACTCACGGTGCATTAAAAGGGAGTTTGCTTACAGTGAAACGTATTTTGAAGTGCCATCCATTTCATCCCGGCGGATTCGATCCTGTCCCAGAGAAAAAACAGAAGGAAAATTAACCTTCGTAACCATTCACAACGATATCTAACTTTCCAGTGTCCGGATGAATAACAAGTCCGTGTACAGGCACTTCTGTCGGCATAAGCGGATGGTTGTGAAGGATAGAAACGCTGTGCTCTACGCTTTCTTCTACACTTGAGAATCCACGTAAAAACTTCTCTAAATCGATTCCCGAATAACGAAGTGTGTCTAGTTTCTCTGCTGAAATGCCGCGCTCTTTCATCTTTTCAATTGTGCTGCTCGCTTGAATTTTCGCCATACCGCAATCATGATGGCCGACTACGCACACCTCATCTGCACCAAGTTCATAAACCGCAACTAAAATGCTGCGCATAATACTTCCAAATGGATGTGAAATAACAGCGCCAGCTACTTTAATAATTTTCACATCACCGTTACGCATGTTCATCGCTTTTGGTAATAGTTCCACAAGACGTGTATCCATACATGAGATGATTACCATTTTTTTATTTGGAAATTTTCCTGTTTCATATTCCTCATATTTTTTACTCTCGACAAATTCTTTATTATATTGCAAAATCTCTTCTAGAGCTTTCATAGTCAATCCCCTCTTTCTTTCTGTCACTATAATGTAAGTGTACCAAAGAACCAAAAAAACCAAAAATGTATTGCTTTATCCTAAGAATATAATTTTTCAGACAACAGTCATAATTCTTCCATAATTTCCACACAGTTCTGTAACAACTACCTCGTACCTTGCTCACATTTTCACTATAAACTAAATGTAGATAATGAAAAGAGGGAGTGAGCTTTATTATGTCCGACGTTTTGTTACTGAGTCGTTTTCAATTTGCAATTACAATTTTTTATCATTTCTTATTTGTACCGTTAACACTCGGACTTGTTATTTTAGTAGCGTTCATGGAAACGCAATATGCCCGTACATTAAATCCAACATATCGAAAAATGGCAAATTTCTGGGGTAAGTTATTTACGATTAACTTCGTAATGGGAATTATCACCGGGATTACGATGGAGTTCCAGTTCGGAACAAACTGGTCTGAGTACTCTAAATATATGGGAGATATCTTCGGATCTCCACTAGCAATAGAAGCACTTGTTGCCTTCTTCTTAGAATCTACTTTCATGGGAATTTGGTTGTTCGGTAAAGATAAAATTTCACCAAAGTTCCGTGCTTTCTCTATGTGGATGGTCGCACTTGGAACAAACATTTCTGCACTTTGGATCATCACAGCGAACGGCTTCATGCAAAACCCAGTTGGTTATGTAGTCCGAAATGGCCGCGCTGAATTAAATGACTTTTGGGCACTTGTTACAAATCCATATGCATGGCATATGTTTTTCCACACTGTTGTTGGTTGTTATATCGTTGGTGCATTCTTCGTTATGGCAATTAGTGCGTATCACTTACTACGTAAAAACGACGTTGAATTCTTTAAAAAATCATTTAAGTATGGCTTAATATTCGGTTTATTTGCAGCAACTGCAACACCATTTATCGGTCACGAATCCGGTGCTTTCGCAGCGAAAATGCAACCTGCAAAAGGTGCAGCAATGGAAGCTGTTTGGGAAACTGGAGAAGGACAAGGTTTCTCAATTATTCAAATCCCTGATGTGAAAAATGAGAAAAACTTCGAAGCATTAACAATTCCAAAACTCGGCAGTTTCTTCTACACAAATTCATTTGATGGAAAAATTGTCGGTTTAAAAGATATTCCGGAAGACGAACGTCCAAACGTAAATCTTGTTTATTACAGCTTCCGTTTAATGGTTGCACTTGGTACATTCTTTATGGCACTTACATGGTTTGGTTTCTATTTAAGCCGCAAAGGAAAACTAGAAAACTCAAAACGTTTCTTAAAAATTACAATGTGGTCTGTATTACTTCCATATGTAGCAATTAATGCGGGTTGGATTGTTGCAGAAGCGGGACGTCAACCTTGGACAGTATACAAACTAATGCGAACAGCAGAATCAGTTTCACCAATTTCTGTACCGCAAATTTGGTTCTCTTTAATTAGCTTAGTCTTATTCTACTCTTTACTATTAGTTGCTGATGTGTACCTTATGTTGAAATTTGCGAAAAAAGGACCTGCAGCTTTAGAAGAGACTACAGAGGGGGGTGCAGCTCATGTCTCATGATACACTTGCAATTATTTGGTTCGGCTTATGGGGCGTGATTTGGACAGTTTACTTTATTCTCGATGGTTATGCACTTGGTAACGGAATGATTTTCCCATTCGTTACGAAAGATCGCCAAGAACGCAATCAGTTGCAAGAAGCAATTGGACCGTTCTGGGGCGGGAACGAAGTATGGTTAATTACAGCTGGGGGAGCAACATTCGCTGCTTTCCCAATCACATATGCAAACATGTTCAGTTACTTATATACACCGTTATTCTTAGTATTACTTGCTCTATTTGCTCGTGCAGCAGGACTAGAATTCATGCATAAAGATGATTCACCAGTTTGGCAAACTATTTGTAAATGGACATATGCCGTTGGTAGTTTCTTAATTGCTTTCTTATTCGGTGTTACATTCGCTAACTTGTACTACGGATTACAAATTGGTAAAAATGGCTATGAAGGAAATTTACTTAGCTTATTACACCCTTATGGCATTTTAGGCGGCCTATTCTTCACAGCAATCTTTGTCGTATCCGGTGCACTTTGGGTTATGATTAAAGCGACTGGTGAAGTATCAGATCGTGCTTATAAAATTGCGAAACCATGTTCAATGGCAGCAGCAATCATTCTGGCTATCTTCTACGTTGCAACTGCAAATCGTACAAACTTATTCCAGAACTTCACGGAATATCCTGTACTGTTTTTAATCCCAGCACTTGCGATGTTACTGAGTGTCATCATGATAGTAATGGTTTTCAAACGTAAAATTGGCTTAGCTTTCACATTTGTTTGCTTAACAATCGCTACGTTTATGGCAACTGGTTTTGCTGGTATGTACCCAAGAATGCTACCATCTCGTATTAACGATGCATACAGCACAACATTATTCCAAGCAGCAGGTAGTGAATTAAACTTAAAAATTATGTTCTTTGTTGCCATGGTAATGGTACCAATCGTTATCGGCTATCAATTATGGAGCTACACAATCTTTAAAGAGAAAATTCATAAAGACTCTGCAAAAGGGTATCACTAAAATGAAAAACCATCCTCTATCCGGGATGGTTTTTCTGTTCCTTTCTTTATTCCTTGATATATAATAAAAAAGGAATTTATTAGAAAGTTGAGGTATTCACAAAAGTTATGTTTTTAGAAATCATTACGTTTATTTTACTTATTATTTTTCTAATCTTTTATTTAAGAGATCCAAGAAGATTAATAATTGGCTTTTTATTTAACCTGTTTTTTTGCTCATTCCTTATCCTTTGTCTTTATTTAGGCCTTAGCTCACATAATGAGATACTTAACATAATTGCAGTTATACCTCTTTTTATCATTGCCTTTATGTTAACCTTTGGTATATTCGCTTTAATGATCGGACTATTTCTTAATGCAAGAATTTTAATGAGAAAAGAAGGGCGACGCTTTTCAAATTGTTTAACTTTATTAGCTGGTCTAGGTATTTTATTCAGTATATTATTCTTACTATTTGACCCGACTCGACTTTTATCTCCTCATTTCCAGCCGATTTTTACAGGCGTATTTTTCATTGTAATATATTTCTTTTTCCATTTATTCAACTTCTTAACAGCTTATTTTCTGTATCAGTTCAATAAACCAAGACGCAATCAAGATTTCATTATCGTTCTTGGCAGTGGATTAATTCATGATAAAGTGCCGCCACTTTTAGCAAGCAGGATTAATAAGGCGATTGATTTTTATTGGAAGCAAGCAGCTGTTACTTCTCCGCCTACAATCATTTTCTCTGGTGGACAAGGACCGGCTGAAAATCTTCCTGAAGCGGAGGCGATGCAAAAGTATGCTGTTGAAAAGGGAATTCCTATCCGGCATACCGTACAGGAAAATCGTTCTGTAAACACATATCAGAACATGCTCTTCTCAAAACAAATTATGGATTCATTAAAAAGTGATACATACAATAGTATCTTTACAACGAACAATTTCCACCTGTTCCGTGCTGGCTTATACGCAAAACAAGCTGGCCTCAATAGCCAAGGAATTGGTTCAAAAACCGCTTTCTACTACTGGCCAAATGCAATGATTCGGGAATATATTGCAATCATTGTTATGGAGCGTAAGCGTCATACTAAGGTCGTAGGATTTATCTTAGGGTTCGCTGTCTTCTTAACAGTTCTTAACTTTTTATTTAGTTGAATTATATGAGAAAAGGAGCTGTCCCATAAGTCGAATTTTTGACTACGTGACACTCCTTTTTGGTTTGTTTTCTATCTATAACGCATTGGTATTTCTTGATTTAAAAAAGCATCAATTATAGGCGAGCGTTCTTTAAACGCTAAATGAATATGGCGATATTGTTTTTGCTTTAATTTTTTTATTTCAATATTTTTATGTGATTTAAAGAATAGCTCAGGCCCCATTGTAATTCCAATATTTTGCGAAACCATGTTCACAATCGTTTCACAACTCAGCACCTCTAATATAATATTGGGACGTACTTGATAATCAGCTAAAATTTTCATCACTAATGGCTGATACGGGCCCTTTGGCATGATAAAGTCCATTCCATCAATTTGCTGAACATCCACCATTTTTTGATTCGTCAACGGATGATTTTTCGGTAACCCTAATACAATTTCATCTTTGCTAACTGGGATTGATTTTATTTGTTTATTTACATTTGATTCTAAAACAAATCCTATATCAACTGTACCATTATTAATCCATTCGACTACTTCTCCATATGTCCCCTCAAATAATAAAACTTTAATACCTGCATAACTCTGTTTAAGTTCTAATAACATAGACGGTAATATTTGTGCAGCTGCACTTGTAAATGCTCCTATTTTCAATGTTCCCTCTAATCGATTATTTTGTATAGATACTTCTTGTTTAATAGAAGCTTCACTCTTTAATACATTTTGAATATGGGGGAAAATACGATTTGCAAACTCAGTTTTTCTAATTTCAGATTGCTTATTCCGATGTAACAAAGGATAGCCTAACTCTTTTTCTAAACTAGCAATCGCATGGCTAACAGCTGATTGCGTCATATTCAATTGTTCTGCCGCTCTAGTAAAATTACCTAACTCTACTACCTTTTGAAAAATCTCATATCTAGCTATCGTCATGAATTTTACTCATACCTCTCATGTAAAATATGAATTTCCTTAATTTTATTATACCCGTTACGATAAAAAAAGAATAATTCATCAAAAGGAGGATTCGCATTGAATAAAATATTTTTATTAACATTCGGGATGTTCGCACTAGGAGTAGATGCTTATATAATGGCAGGAATCTTACCTCAAATCGCTGATGATTTTCATGTTTCAATAGGAACTGCTGGTCAAACCGTAAGCATCTTCACAATCTGCTATGCCATTGCTGCACCGTTATTCGCTGCAGGTATGAGAAGAACAAATACGAAACATACATTACTAGCAGCACTATTCCTTTTCACAGTCTCTAACTTCCTAACCGCTGTGACTCATCATTTTATTATTTTATTAATTTCTAGAGGCCTAGCCGGCATCGGTGCTGGGCTATATTCACCATTAGCGTCAGCTGCTGCTGTTACATTAGTTTCTGAGAAACGACGAGGAAGAGCACTAAGCACCGTTTTGCTTGGAATGAGTGCCGGAACCGTAATTGGCGTTCCGTTTGGTATATATATTGCTTCAATTTATAAATGGCGCATAGCGATGTGGTTTATCGTTGCAATTGGGGCAATCGGGATATTCGCTCTCTTCACTAAGTTCCCTATGATACAATCTAGCCCTTTACCAACATTAAAAGAGCGACTAGGTATGTTCAAAAACAAAAAAATTTCTCTTGTCATGTTTATTACAATGATATTAAGCTTTTGTAGCTTAGGCCTGTATACATACTTAGATTCCATCATTATTGCATATGGATTTCAAAAATCCATCATGTTTATTTGGATGTGGGGAGTCGGTGGAATTGCTGGAAGTTTTACAATTGGATTTATAATAGATTTCTATAAAAAGCCAAAGATCATATTACTATACTTAATGGGAATCATGTTTTTCTCATTTATATGTATGGGAATTTTCCATAAAAATGCGTTATTGTTAGCCATTTTTTTAATTCTTTGGGGTAGTACAGGATGGGCGGCAGTAGCTACCCAGCAAAAAACACTTTTAGAAATTAGTCCAGATCATGCTACTATTTCAATCGCTTTACTTAGCTCTATTAATTATTTTTCGGGTTCCATAGGGACAATGACAAATGGAATATTTTTAGAAAAAGGAATAGAACCTATCACTTTGCCTTATATAATAGCCGGTATATCGCTTTTAGCTATAGGAGGACAACTCCTTTTTATAGATAAGAAAATTGTAAACGTGCGGGAACCTCACTAAATGATTAGTCATAAGCAAAAATCCCAAGAAGCATCTACTCCGCTCCTTGGGATTTCTTTATCTTCTCTTCGTAATTTTCCCAGAACCGCCAACCTTCGTTTTAGGGGGAGATGTATTCTTTGGCGGACTTTTAATCGATGATTTTGGCTTCACATCTGCCCCGCTAGAATCCCCTGGTGATTTAATAATCTTCCCTTTATTCTCTGTAGAAGGCGGTGTATTTTGCGTGCCTTTTTCCGTAATACTTCCCGAATCACCTACTGATGGTTTTTGCTCTACTTTATCACTTCTTTTAATGATAGAGCCTTTACCTTGTTTCGTAATAGGCGGCGGTGTTTTCTTTTCTTCTTTTGTAGGTGGTCGTTGCGTAATAATCGGTTTATGATTTTGTCTGTCCGTATACCCGCGGTAGTCGCCATGATACGATCTTCGCGAATCGAATATATCATTTAATATACTTGCCAAAATATATCCTTCT
>Ga0102589_1002984_pt1 | contig 18272 bp, 13 predicted proteins | sample AraplaMF_Col_mLB_FD_76858 | JGI IMG/M metagenome (GOLD analysis project Ga0102589, IMG submission 76858) | Arabidopsis root microbial communities from the University of North Carolina, USA - plate scrape MF_Col_mLB | ecosystem: Host-associated > Plants > Roots > Endosphere | place: USA... | reverse complement strand
GTACTTGCGATCCCAAAATGCGCTTGAACGATTGCCGCTACGGAAGGGAACGGAACATCGGGCGTATTCGTCGCGACCAGAATCATATCGACGTCTTCAACGTTAACTGAATAGTTAGCGAGCATATCCTCAACAGCTCGAATACACATATCACTCGTAAATTCGCCATCACGAACGGCTCTTCGCTCATGAATCCCTGTACGCTGAACAATCCATTCATCACTGGTATCTACCATCTGTTCCATATCTGCATTCGTAATTTTGCGCTCAGGAACATAAGCACCGATCGCTGTAATTCGAGCATGCGAAGTCATTTCGAGTTTACTATCTTTCAACACGTTTGAATTTGTCATCTCCTAGTCCTCCTTCAAGCTTCATTAGCACTAGATATTAGTATCTGGTACTAAATTTAGTGATATCATAACACACCCCCTTAAATAACGCTAGTGGTTCGTTTTCTTCGAATATTCAGTTGAAAGATAATTTCTATTAAATTACAATAATAGGAAAAGGAGGCGTGTACATGAAGCAAATTCGGGGCTTTACGCTCGTCGTCATCCAACTCGTCTGGGATCTCTGGGTGGGTACTGCACGCAAAGGGGAATTCTACGACACGCATACGGTTACACGTACTAGAGCAGGTTACTTCCTCTTCATCGCACTCGCGGGAGCGGCAGCGATCAGCCTGGTAAGCTGGGCTTACCTGCGGCTGAAATAGTCTTACACAAAAAACAACCTGTCCTCCGCCATGATGGCCAAGAACAGGTTATTCGCATGATTACAATTCTTCTGTCTGCATAGTTGCGAGCAAATCACGTACTACAACGCTGGTCATAATCAGCCCAACAGTTGGAGGTACGAACGCGTTACTCGCTGGCGGCATTTGCGCTTTACGAATATCCGGCGCATTCTCCGGAACGATTCGCTGGGTCACATCTTCACGAGGTTTGATTGGCTCCTCTGTGGAGAAGACAACTTGAACCCCTTTCTTAATGCCTTCCTTGCGTAATTTCTGACGAACGACACGCGCAATAGGGTCCATTGAAGTCTTGGAAATATCCGCAACTTGGAACTTTGTCGGGTCCATCTTGTTCGCTGCGCCCATACTCGAGATGATTGGAATCCCGCGCGAGAGACACTGTTTGATCAGATGAATCTTGTAGATGATCGTATCCGACGCATCGAGTACATAATCGAGTGGGTACTGGAATAACTGCTCATAGGTCTCTTCCGTATAGAACATATTCAGCGCAATGACATCGCAGTCCGGATTAATCAGCTTAATCCGGTCACGCATCAAATCTGCCTTCTTCTGTCCGACCGTCGTCGTTAACGCATGAATCTGACGATTGATGTTCGTAATGTCGACCACATCTTTATCGATGAGAATGATTCGACCGACCCCTGTGCGCGCGAGCGCTTCAGCTGCAATCGAGCCGACGCCGCCGATCCCGAGGACCGCGACGGTACTTCTCTTCATTTTATCCAGACCATCCGGACCAATAGCCAATTCTGTTCTAGAAAACTGATGAAGCATAGTGCTTACTGCCTCCCCTAGCCGATGACTGCTTCAGCTGCTTTTTTCGAGAGTTTGATGTGCAATTGATCCAACTGTGCATTCTCAACCGGAGATGGCGCATTGCTGAGCAAGTCCGTGGCACTAGCTGTTTTCGGGAATGCAATCGTCTCACGCAGGTTATTACGGCCTGTAAGCAGCATCACTAAACGGTCAAGCCCGAACGCGATACCGCCGTGTGGAGGTGTTCCGTATTCGAATGCATCAAGCAAGTAGCCGAATTGCTCTTTCGCCAATTCTGGCGTGAAGCCAAGGGCTTTGAACATTTTCTCTTGCACGTCACGTTTGTAGATCCGCATGGAACCGCCGCCGACTTCATAACCGTTCAAGACGATATCGTAAGCTTGCGCGCGAATCTTGCCTGGGTCCGTATCGAAGTAATGTACATCATCTTCGTTCGGACGCGTGAACGGATGGTGTTCAGCGACATAACGTTTCGCTTCTTCGTCATATCCAAGAAGTGGAAATTCCACAACCCATGCGAATTTGTATTCATTATCGTTAATCAAGCCGAGCTGACGGCCGATTTTGAGACGTAGGTTACCAAGCACATCTGCAACCACTTTTTTGTTGTCCGCGGAGAACAAGAGCAAGTCGCCTTCTTCTGCGCCTGTGCGTTCTTTGATCGCTGCAATTTCCTCTTCGCTGAAGAACTTCACGATAGGCCCTTTGAACTCGCCGTCTTTCACTTGAATCCAAGCCAGGCCTTTCGCGCCATAACGCGCTGCGTATGGTCCAAGATCGTCAATTTCTTTACGGCTCCATGTTCCGCAGCCTTTCGCGTTCAAGCATTTCACTTCGCCGCCTTTTTCGATAACGGAAGCGAATACTTTGACGCCGCAGTTCGCTACGATATCGTTCATCTCGATCAATTCCATGCCGAAACGTAGGTCCGGCTTGTCTGAACCGTATTTGCCCATCGCATCAGCATACGTAATGCGTTGGAACGGCGTAGGAATATCGACGTTGATCGTTTCTTTGAACAAACGAACCATGAGCTGCTCCATCATGCCGAGCAATTGATCTTGAGACACGAAGGATGTCTCGATGTCGACTTGCGTGAATTCTGGCTGACGGTCTGCGCGTAGATCCTCGTCACGGAAGCAGCGTGCGATTTGGTAGTAACGCTCGATGCCGCCAACCATAAGCAATTGCTTGAAAATTTGTGGCGATTGTGGCAATGCGAAGAATTCGCCTGGATGCACTCGGCTCGGTACAAGATAGTCACGCGCGCCTTCCGGTGAACTCTTCGTCAAGATCGGTGTCTCGACATCGATAAAGCCTTGCTCATCGAGGAAATCGCGGAAAATTTTCGACGCCTTCGAACGAAGTAATAATGTTCTTTGCATTTCTGGACGACGCAGATCCAGGTAACGATATTTCAAGCGAAGGGACTCATCAATTTCGATACCGTCTTCGATGAAGAATGGTGGGTTCTTTGCTGCATTTAGAATCTCGATTTCCGTAATTTGCACTTCAACCTCACCTGTCGGCAAGTTCGAGTTAACCGTCTCCGCATCGCGTTCCACGACTTTACCAGAAACAGCAAGTACGAATTCATTCCGTGCACGATCGCCTAATTTAAGCGCATCGCCGGAGAAATCCGGATTAAACACGATTTGTACGATCCCGCTGCGGTCGCGAAGATCAATAAAGAGCACGCCTCCAAGGTCACGGCGGCGCTGTACCCAACCGTTGAGCGTTACCGTCTCACCGACGTTAGCTTTGGTCAATGTTCCACAGTTATGCGTTTTTAGCATCATTTTCGTTCTACCCCTTTTGTTATATTGTCTTGCATTGGAAATTACAGTCTTTAAATGATTTCTTGGGCTAGGTTGGCAAGCGGTACCATCTTCTGCTCGCCTGTAGCCATCGATTTCAGCGCAATCTCTCCGCGGGATAACTCGTCATCACCTAAAATAGCGGTAAAGCGAGCTTGCATCCGGTCGGCTGATTTCATTTGCGCCTTCATTTTACGTCCCTGGTAGTCTTTCTCCGCAATGATGCCTTGTGTCCGTAAAATATGCAGTTGCTTCGTAACCTCATCCTCCGCCTGTTCGCCAAGTGCAATCAGGTACACGTCGATCGGCTTCGGCTGCGGAATCGCAATGCCCTGCTTCTCCAGAATTAATGCGATACGCTCCAGACCGATACCAAATCCGACACCCGGTTGATCCGGGCCGCCAATACCAGCAACTAATCCGTTGTATCGCCCACCGCCGCCGATCGTATCAATCGCGCCGATGCCTTGTGCTTTATACTCAAACGCGGTATGCGTATAATAGTCAAGCCCCCGTACGAGACGGTGATTGATTGTGTATTCCACACCCATAGCCGTCAGATGCTTCTTCACTTTCTCGAAGTGCTTCGCGCATTCTTCATCCAAGCTATCCAAGATCGATGGCGCATCTGCGAAGTATTGCTGGTCTACTTTGCAATCGAGTACGCGGAGCGGATTACGATCGATACGAGACTGACAATCCTTGCAGAGTTTGTCCCGAAGCGGATTCAAGAATTGAAGTAGTGTATCGCGGTAAGCTGCACGTACTGCCGGATTTCCGATGGAGTTGATCTCAACCGTCACCCCTTGAAGACCAATTTCACGGCAGAATTGATAACCGAACGCCACAACTTCCGCATCAATGCTCGGGTCTACCGCACCGAAGGCTTCGATCCCGAACTGATGGAATTGGCGCTGACGCCCTGCTTGCGGACGCTCATAACGGAACATCGGGCCGATATAATACAATTTGCATGTATCCGGCTCCCCGAAGAGCTTGTTCTCTACATAGGAACGAACCACGCCTGCTGTACCTTCCGGACGAAGCGTCATGCTGCGGTCGCCTTTATCACGGAACGTATACATTTCTTTCTCGACGACGTCTGTCGTCTCTCCAACACCACGCTCGAACAATTCAGTCTGCTCGAAGATTGGTGTGCGAATCTCCTTGTAATTGAACCTGCGGCTCAAGTCACGTGCCTTCTCTTCAATAAACTGCCAGTTCTCTACATTCCCAGGTAGAATATCCTGTGTGCCCGTAGGCTTCTGAAATGCCATCATCCATTACCTCCGTTACAAAATAAAAAATCCCCCACCCCTGTCATCAGAACAGGGACGAGAGATTGTGTTCACATTCACCCGTGGTACCACCCACATTTCGAGCTACATCCCTATATTTCAGGATGAATATCGCTCGCTTTACGGTTAACGCCCGTGACACGCAAATCGATTACTGCGAAGGCTTCGCATTGAAGCTCATCGGTTCACCGTTTGTTCTCAGGGAGGTCTATTCGTTCATCCATCATAAGGATCCTTACAGCCTGGGGATCCCTCTCTGTTTATGTGGGGTGAAGTACTTTATCCCTTCAACGAATCAAAGATTCATAAACTTATTATATGATTGTAGCGAGTTAGTGTAGGAAAGTCAAGATTTGGTTGCCTCTTTAGGCCTGAATTCGATAAGAAGACAGAAAAAAACCTACAAATTCGATTGTAGGTCCAAAAGTTATATTAAAAAGGGGGTCATGTTTGTAGTATAGACTGGCAATGTTATCGGATTGTTTAATTAACATTACAGTTTTATTACAAAAAATAAAGCGCTTCATTTCCCCGTTCCATTCCAATCCTGATTACGCTTCGTTGGACTCATCATCTCGGAAGCGAACTCGTTCCCGCTCCGACTGACGCCCATCCGCATCGTCTCATGCATATCATTGCCAAGAATTCGAGCATCTGCTCGTCGCATGGCCATTTCTTTCTTCGATGAACGCAACGCAATCGCTCCTTTACGTAAGACTAATACCTCCCTAGTCTTCCCGATCGGAGCACTCTTAATCCATCTGGGTGTTCTTGTCTACTCTTGCTTCGAATCCACGATCAAGGTGACGGGGCCTGAATTCGTAAAGACGACATCCATCATTGCCCCGAACCGCCCGGTCTCTACGACCAAGCCTAGCTCACGCAATCTTGTATTGAAGAGTTCGTATAACTTTTCCGCCTGTTCGGGACGAGCCGCAGCCATGAAGTTCGGGCGTTTCCCTTTGCGAACATCACCGTAGAGTGTGAACTGGGAGACCGATAAAATCTGTCCGCCAACATCCACGACAGAGAAGTTCATTTTCTCTTGATCATCTTCAAAGATGCGCAGCCCTGCAATTTTATCCGCAGCATACCGAACATCTTGTTCTGTATCTTCATGGGTGATGCCCACAAGCAGCATTAATCCGTGTTCAATGTGACCAATGGTCTCACCCGAGACAATGACGCTTGCTTCTTTACAACGCTGTACCACGACTTTCATGAACCAACAATTCTCCTTTATTGCATCATCCGATGAACGGAATAGACATCTCTGACACGCTTAATTTTATCGACGACCGATTGCAAATGATCATTGTTCCGAATGAGAATCGTCATATGAATGAGCGACATTTTGTTCTTATCCGAACGTCCTGATACCGCCGAAATATTCGTCTTGCTCTCGGATACCGCCTGAAGCACTTCATTCAACATGCCGCGGCGATCCAGTCCTGTAATCTCAATATCAACACTATAGTTCGCCTCGACCGTTTTCTCCCACTCAACTTCAATGACACGTGCTGCTTCATCTGCATCGTCATCCTTCGGAATGTTCGTACAATCCGACCGGTGAACCGATACACCTCGTCCACGAGTAATATACCCGACAATATCATCCCCAGGAATCGGGTTACAGCAGCGTGCGAACCGCACGAGCAGATTGTCTATCCCTTTGACCCGCACCCCGTTCGTCGGGCGTGATTTTCGTTCTGGCGAACTCTTCACTTCACGTACTTCATTCGTCAATTCGATTAAATTCGCTTCTTCCGCTTCCTTACGCATCTTCTCCGTCAGTCTTGTGCAGATCTGAGCGGCGGTAATGCCGCTGAAGCCGATGGCAGACAGCATATCTTCGATATCATTGAAGGTGAATTTCTTCGCTACCTCGAGCAGCTTGTCATCCGTTAACCAAGCCGACGGCTCTAGACCTAGACGCTTCAGCTCGCGCTCGAGCAGTTCCCGACCCTTCTCTACGTTCTCCTCGCGGCGTTCCTTCTTGAACCATTGCTTAATTTTGCTGCGCGCGTGCGAGGATTGTGCGATTTTGACCCAATCCTGACTTGGACCGTAGGAATGCTTCGACGTCAGAATCTCGACAATATCGCCTGTCTTCAATTTATGTTCGAGCGGTACGATTCGACCGTTTACCTTCGCGCCAATCGTTCGATTGCCGACTTCTGTATGAATTCGATATGCAAAATCCAATGGGACTGATCCCGCCGGTAATTCGATAACCTCGCCTTTTGGTGTAAAAACAAACACAAGATCCGAGAAGAAGTCCATTTTGAGTGATTCCATGAACTCTGACGCATCTTTGGTCTCTTGCTGGAGCTCTAGGATTTCGCGGAACCAATTCATCTTATCCTCGAAATTGCCAGCAGGTACGACACTGCCTTCTTTGTATGCCCAATGCGCTGCGATACCGAACTCGGACGTGCGATGCATTTCCCATGTGCGGATCTGCACTTCCGTCGGTTCACCATTCGGTCCAATCACCGTCGTATGCAGGGACTGATACATATTCGCTTTTGGCATCGCGATATAATCTTTGAATCTGCCAGGCATCGGCTTCCATAACGTATGGATAATTCCAAGCGTCGCATAACAATCTTTAATATTATCAACAATGATCCGAATTGCGAGCAAATCATAGATTTCAGTGAATTGCTTGTTCTTCGTCGACATCTTCTTATACACGCTATATATATGTTTGGGGCGTCCGGATAAATCCGCTTCGATCCCCATCTCGTCTAACTTCTCTTTGATTCGTCCAATGACATTATCAATATACTGCTCCCGCTCTACACGCTTCTTCTGAACGAGATTCGCAATCCGGTAGTATTGCTGTGGATTCAAATATCGAAGGGCGATATCCTCCATCTCCCATTTAATTGCGGAAATCCCGAGCCGATGTGCGATTGGACAAAAAATCTCCAACGTCTCATAAGCAATTCGACGCTGGCTTTCTTCGGATTGATATTTTAACGTTCGCATGTTGTGCAAACGGTCTGCAAGCTTAATGACAATGACACGAATGTCCTGCGCCATTGCTACAAACATCTTCCGATAGTTCTCGTTCTGTTGTTCCTCTTTGGATCGGAACTGAATCTTCTCGAGTTTAGTCAGACCATCCACGAGCAAGGCGCAAGTATTGCCGAATTTCTCCCGAATGGCATCCAAGGAGACCGATGTGTCTTCAACTACATCATGCAATAGCGCCGCAATAACGGATGTCGTATCCATCTGCATATTAACCACAATATCAGCGACCGCAAGCGGGTGAAGAATATAAGGCTCCCCCGATTTGCGCACCTGATTGATATGGGCTTTCTCAGCAAAATCGTAGGCTTCCTGTATACGCTGCAAGTCCTGTGGTTTGATATATGCGGATGCCTTCTCAAGTAACTTTTCAATGCCCATCTGCTCCGTTCCAATTCCTCTCTACATAGAATGCGGTTCAATCCGACCTTAAATCTGTGTTTTTATCATTATGCCCTTCTGGGCAAGCTTCGTCAACTATTCTGACTTTGGTTTGTCTATTTGTGCACATTTTTGTTGAAATTATCAGGAAATCTATATAAGATAGTACAGGTTTTATATTTACAGGGGTAGTTCAAACAGTCATCTTTTGATCACGAAGTATTACATATAGCGATTTCGACATCGAATCTTGCGTTCACCTTCGAAGTCCGGTACTCATTTAGGTTTTGCCTAAACTCCGTTCCTCCTTCTTCAGGTTCTCGCAACCTTCTCGGTGCTGAAAAGCTGACTTTTTGAACACACAATTATAGAGGAGTGATATTGTTGTCACAAAGAGAAATTCAAGTCCATGAAAGACCTCCACTCGGCAAAGGCGCAATCCTGAGTATTCAGCATTTGTTCGCTATGTTCGGGTCGACCGTTCTTGTTCCGAATTTGTTCGGTATTGATCCGGGTATTGTTCTACTCATGAACGGTATCGGGACACTGCTCTATTTATTCTTATGTAAAATGCAAATTCCTGCATACTTAGGCTCCAGCTTCGCATTTATCTCACCGATCGGTGTTGTGCTCGCTATGAAAGGCGGCAACGGCTATTCCGATGCACTTGGCGGCTTCATTGTTACTGGGGTTATCTTCTGTCTCGTTGCCTTGCTTATTAAAGTAGCAGGGACGAATTGGATCCACGTTCTCTTCCCTCCTGCAGCGATGGGCGCGATCGTCGCTGTTATCGGCCTTGAGCTCGTACCGGTTGCAGCTAGCATGTCTGGCCTCATTGGTACCGGTGCAGATTGGACACCAGACTCCAAAGTCATTACGGTATCCCTTGTTACCCTGGGTGTAACAGTCATTGGTAATGTTATGTTCCGCGGCTTCTTCAAAATCATTCCGATTCTGATCGGGATTATCGTCGGTTATATCACTGCAGCGATCGTAGGCATTGTGAACTGGGAGAGTGTTACGAATGCAAGCCTATTCTCTTTCCCACATATGACTACGCCAACGTTCAACTGGACAGCTATCATCACAATCATTCCTGCAGCCCTTGTCGTTATCGTTGAACATGTCGGACACTTGATGGTAACGAGCAACATCGTCGGTAAAGATCTCTCGAAAGACCCTGGATTACATCGTTCTCTACTTGGTAACGGGATATCCACCATTATCTCCGGATTCGTCGGTTCTACGCCGAATACTACATACGGCGAGAACATCGGCGTTATGGCACTTACCAAAGTATATTCCACCTTCGTTATTGCAGGTGCGGCGATTTTCGCCATTCTAATGTCCTTCTTCGGTAAGTTCTCTGCCTTGATCTCTAGTATTCCTGTGCCGGTTATGGGCGGTGTATCCCTTATGCTCTTCGGTGTTATCGCAGCATCCGGTCTTCGCATTCTGGTAGAATCCAAAGTTGACTTCGGTAAACCTACGAACTTATTGCTCACGACACTCGTAATCGTGATCGGGATCAGTGGAGCGAAGCTGACGATCGGTCATGTTGAGCTTAAAGGGATGGCGCTTGCGACCATCGTAGCGATCTTCCTTAGCTTATTCTTCACGATCATCGAGAAAATCGGCTGGTCGAACGATAAGTAATCCATAGCTACACAAAAAAAAGAGCTGGTCGTAACGAATACGTTACACCAGCTCTTTTTGATACATCTTTATTATGATTAATAAGTTAACAATGAGAAGACATCAATGTTCTCTAGTTTGTCGCGGCCATTTAATTCCGCGAGCTCGATCAAGAAAGCCGCACCGACAACATCGCCGCCTAGCTGCTGAACAAGGTTCACCGAAGTACAGATTGTACCTCCTGTTGCAAGCAGGTCATCCGCAATAAGAACCTTCTGCCCCGGCTGGATAGCATCCTTATGCATCGCTAACTTGTCTGAACCATACTCTAGGTCATAGCCAACTTCAATCGTCTCTCCCGGTAATTTACCGCTCTTACGAATCGGTACGAACCCTACGCCAAGAGCATAAGCAAGCGGTGCACCCACGACGAATCCACGTGCTTCTGGACCTGCGATCAGATCAATTTGCTTGTCCTTGATCATTTCCTTCATGGCATTGATGGCTTCGCGGTAAGCTTCACCGTTTTTGAGCAAAGTCGTAATGTCTTTAAAGCTAATACCTGGTTGCGGAAAATCCTCAATGACACGAATATGTTGTTTGAAATCCATCTATCTATCTCTCCTCTATTTCATTACTTAAACGGATTGTCGCCCAAAACGACGCGCGAGCTGCGCTGTCGATACGGCTAATAATTGCTCTTCTACAGCAGACTTGCGTTCAAGATCGCGATAAGCTTGCGCCGTGGTCAAGTCAGCTTTTTGCGGCTGTTCAACGATGGTAACACGCCCCGAAACTTCTTGAATGAAACCAAGTTCCGTGAATACATCCAACACATGCTGCAAAGTCCGTTCGGAAAGTCCTGTACGCTGCTTCATACCTTGAATAAATGTATTCTCGGCAGCAGACCACGACCGTTCTCTCATCATATCCACATAAACCCGTTTAAATTCCTCTCTCGAAGGAACACGCAAACAATCCTCTGTTGGCATGTTATCGTAGAGGATATAAATGCGTTCGAGCCGTGCGGCGTGCTGGAGGAACAAATCGACTGCAGCGACTTCCTCTGGCAAATCGATAAGATAAATCGTCTGCAGATCCGATAGCTCGATATGCGGCTGATCAGACATGCCTGAGATCGGTCTTAATCCTACTTCGCGATCGTACACCAAACACGTGAATATCTCCGCATTCAACGGAGGCACTTCCCATTGCATCCAATAGGAATCGCTTGCAACAACCCCCTGCAATTTCGGGCCGTAGATCGAAGAACGCCCTGATTGTTCCCAAGCTGAATGTGTCTTCTCGATATACTGCAGCGGATTCCGGATCCCGCGTCCGTCATAACATTGCACATGCGGAACCGCTAAGTCTTGTACGAGCAGCTGCGCTTTTCTGCGGCCGTTCCATTCATTGATCTGAAGTTCTCCAACAAGATCGAGTACAGCTTCATCATTCATGAGATTCGCGAGTGGGCCATTGCGGAAGGATATAGCATCCAGCTCCATCCGACCCTCAGCGAGCGTCAATTTCAGATGCTGTTTCTCTTGACCGATTTGTCTGGACTCCTTGAGCCGAAGCCCTCGCAACTTCACACGAGGCGCCGGGTTCGCCATTCCGAACGGAGCAAGCTCCTCCAGTGATTCAATGAATGCAACGGTCGCATCAGACAATTTACATTCTAGATCAATCTCAACGGAAGCCATTTCATGCTCTGGCGTGAGACAGCGCTCAGCAAGCGAGATCATCCGCGCCTCAAATGCAGCAAGATGATCCCGCTCCATTGTAAGGCCTGCGGCAGCCTCATGTCCACCATAATGATCTAATAATTCAGAACATTCTGTTAAAGCATCATACAAATTAAATCCATCAATCGAACGAGCCGATCCTTTGCACTTGCCTGTATCCGCATCAATGCCCAGAATCAGTGTCGGGCGATAATAACGCTCGAGAATTTTGGAGGCAACAATTCCGATTACCCCAACATTCCATCCTTCACCTGCAAGCACAATCACTTTAGGCAGCAATCCATCTTGTGAATCGGCAATTTTCTGTTCCAGCTGTTCGACCGCTTCTGCCGTAATTTCTTCCACGATATCTTGTCTTGCCCGGTTCAGGGCATCCAGATGCTCGGCAAGCTGCTTCGCTTCCGCCACATCTCTAGTCGTAAGGAGCTCTACGGCTTGCATCGCATGCTCCAATCGACCGCTTGCATTGATCCGAGGCGCCATTGCAAATGCAACTTGCGTTGAACCAATCTGAGGCAGCTTCATATCCGCTGTTTCGAATAGCGCTCGCACGCCTAAATTAGTCGAATGACGCATACGTTCAAGGCCATAACGAACGAGAATCCGGTTCTCCCCCGTTAATGGCATCAAATCTGCGATCGTCCCGAGTGTGACGAACTCCAATAATTCCTCAGGAACTCTGCCCAATAGGGCGTGTGCCAATTTGAAGGCAACGCCGACGCCTGCTAATCCTTTGAAAGGATAAGGACAATCATGGATTTTGGGATTCACAAGCGCAACTGCATTCGGTAATACATCCGGCGGTTCATGGTGATCAGTTACGACGACATCAATCCCCAATTGATTCGCATAAGCAATCTGATCGACGGCGCTAATCCCCGTATCGACCGTAACAATCAAAGCAACACCATGCTCCGCCGCATGATCGATGGCTGGATTATTCATGCCATACCCTTCGGTCATCCGATGCGGAATATAGGTATCGAAATTCGCGCCGAGCTCGCGGAACAATTCAATCATTAATGACGTACTAGAAACCCCATCAGCATCATAATCACCATAAATCCGAATTTTCTCGCCCTGATCTAAGGCTCGTTCGATTCGCTCAACAGCATGATCCATTCCTTTCAGCAGGAATGGATCATGCAAGTCTGTAATTGTCCCATGCAGGAACATTTCCACTTGTTCGGCGGTATCGATTCCTCGAACAATGAGCATCTGCGCGATGAAAGTGGATACTCCCGTCTCCTCTGCCAATCGACGCACTTGCTCCGGCTGTGGATTTTCTTTGAGCAACCACTTCATTTTGGAATGAAGCATTGATCCCCCTCCTTCGTCATCCAAGCCATCATGCTTGTTTATTGCAGCATTGTCGGATGATCATCGTCCAACATGTGATGGTTACTCTTATACGGGAACCCTGGATCATACGGGTTCACATGAATGAACACATCCGATACATGCGTGAAATGACTCATGAGATGCTGCTTCACTCGTTTACCAATCCGATGACCTTCAAGCACTGAGATCCGCGGATTCACACTTAGCTTCACATCGACGATCACATAATGTCCATGCTCTCTCGCACGGAGCTCATCCACCTCTATTACACCTGACACGGATAATACCGCATCAACCAATTCCTTTGAATCCTCGTCATGCAGCACATGATCCATCGTGTTGTGAATGGCTTCAACGACAAGTCGGTAGCCCATTCGCAGCACGAGAACAGCGACGACAAGCCCTGCCAGCGGATCCAGATACAGAAGCCACGGCAAGTGCTGCCATTCTCCAACCAATGCTCCACCAACACCAACCAACGCGGCTAGAGAGGAGTACACATCAGACCGATGCTCCCAAGCATTCGCAATGAGCGCCTGACTCCCTAATTGGCGACCTAATCGATATTTATACTGGAACATAGCTTCCTTCACGATAATCGATATGATGATCGCGAGGACCGCATAGCCTTTCGGCGCCTCATGAACACCTAAGAAGATCGCGAGAATCGAACTGCGCGCAATCTCGAATCCGACGAACACGAGCAGCAAAGAGACGACGATCGCAGCGATGGACTCGGCCTTACCATGACCATAAGGATGATCTTTATCCGGCGGGATCCGCGCCGCTCGAATGCCGACGAGGACCGCAAGCGATCCCGCGATATCAGAAGCCGAATGAAATGCATCTGCGAGTAAGGCTTTACTACCAGAATACCATCCAACAATTCCTTTCATGACGGCTAACAATAAATTCCCAATAATTCCTACCCATGCCCCCGCTTCCGCCTTAGCGGAACGCTCATTCCTCATATGTCCCCCTCCAAGTTGAAACGGATGCACTCGCGCACAAAAGCCGCGTCGCGAGGACGCGGCTTTCCGTAAATCTCTTCGTTCACGCCGTCAATTAAGTTGTCGCTTTGGAAGCTTCGTTCTGCTTCTTAGCCTTATTCTTCAGCACTAACCACAATGGGCTTGCAATAAAGATGGACGTGTATGCACCACATACAAGACCAATCGTCATTGCGAGTGAGAACATACGGATTGATTCACTACCGAAGAGCAGTAGGCAGAATGCAGCGATGAATACCGTAAATACGGTGTTGATCGAACGTGTCATTGTCTGCGAAATACTGTGATTCACTAGTCTAATCAAATCATCCGTGTTCTTGATTTTAGCAAAGCGCAGGTTCTCACGAATCCGGTCGAAGATAACGACGGTATCGTTGATCGAATAACCAATGATCGTAAGAATTGCCAGAATAAATGTTAAGTTGACTTCCAGACGGAAGATTGAGAATACGCTGATAACGATAAATGACGTATGAAGCAAGGCGATAATGGCCGCAATTGCGAAACGCCACTCAAAACGGATACTAACATAAATAATAATCCCGATACTTGCAATTGCAACGGATAACAGCGCATTGGTCTGCAGCTCTCTAGCGATTTCAACATCAACGGTATTGATCTCGAAAGATGCTTTTGGATCAAATTTTGCTTGGAAATCCTTCTTGAATTTGATTTCTTGATCGTGTGTAAGGACGTCCCCAAGACGAACCGTTACACGGTCGCTGCTGGTCTGAACCGTATGGTCCTTCGTAAAGCCTTGTCCTACAACGAACTGCTCTACCTCTGCTTTGGATAATTCCTTGTTCACAGTCACATCAATACTGGACCCCTCACGGAAATCCACACCATAATTCAATCCGAAGATAGAAAGTACAATCACGCCGAGCAATGTAATGATGATGGAGAACGTGAAGAAATACTTGCTTAATTTAACAAAGTCGACTTTATATTTGTCTGTATCCAGGTAATGCTTGTTCGCATTCTTGTTCTTAGAGGTCACGTACTTCACGCTCCTTCACGCCGAAATATCCAAGTTTGTGTCCAACGCCATCTTTGAGCAACAGGTCCATCAAGAACCGTGAGAAGACAACGTTCGTGAGCAAACTTGTAATAATCGTCAAGATCAGAATTAACGCGAACCCTTTAACCGTACCAGTACCTAGCGCGAACAATACCGCAGCCGCGATCATCGTCGTCACGTGCGAGTCAATGATCGTACGAAGGGATGTTCTTGAACCCGCTTTGAACGAAGACAGAATGCTCTTCCCGCTGCGTAGTTCTTCCTTTACCCGCTCGTAGGTTATGATATTCGCATCGACGGCCATCCCGATCCCGAGTACAAATGCTGCAATACCCGGCAACGTTAAAGTAATATTCGCCAGCTTAAAGACGAGCAATAACAGCCATGTGAAGGAAATCAGCGTGAAGCAAGCAATCGCGCCTGGAAGGCGGTAGAATACGAGCATGAATAACAGAATAATGCCACAACCGATAAGACTTGCGATCATTGTCGCATTAAGCGATTTCTGTCCGAGCGTCGCTTCTACGCTGTTCGAATATTTCTCATTCAATTTGAGTGGAAGTGCACCCAAGTTGATCGTATCACGCATTTCTTTTGCTTCTTCAACACTATAACTACCGGAGATAACAGCTGTTCCATCTGTGAAGACGCCATTAACAACCGGGTCAGACAATAGGCGATCATCCAAGAAAATTGCTAGGTTTTTGCCTAACAAACGTTGAGAAATCTCTTGAAATTTTTTCTTATCTTTAATTTTGATGGCGATTTGCGGTTCACGAAGCTGGCTGTAAGTCATTTCCGCTCCATTCTCCACGAAATCATCACCGCGAAGCTCAATCTTCGGATACTTCTCCAAATCGGTCTTCGCGTCCGCTTTTCCACCTTCTGCGCTGCGGAACGTTAAATCTGCAGGCTTCTTCATGATTTCACGAACTTCTTCTTCGTTCTTTATCCCTGCAATTTTGACACGGATCCGATCTGTCCCTTCTGGATAGATCTCCGGTTCACTCGTACCGAGTGCATTCGCACGTTTCTCGAGACTCTTTGCCGTCTGGAGAAGTGCTTCTTTCGTTACTTTCCCGTTCGCATCTAGTGGCTGGGCCTGATAGAGAATCTCAAATCCTCCCTTAAGGTCTAATCCCAGCCGGATGTCTTTCAACAATCCTGGGGTAGTCCATGCCATAACACCAGCGGACACTACCACGATAAGCCAAAAAGCTACAACTCTTTTCATACCGTCCCCTGTTCCCCTTTCATACTCAATATTCCTATTATAGCGACGCTCTAAAATCGAGTCAATTTATGACGTAATATGGCACATTTGCTAAACTCGCATCGAAGCCTTTTCATTTCCTTATAATGTAAGAAAAACCTCTATCGAAGTCAATTCACAGGGCTGTTCGACCACATTTAGAGGTAGTTTTTATCTACAATAGTAAAGTTATGCAACAGCATCAGCGCTTCATCAAGCTGCACTTGCCTCGCGTTGAGAAAAGCCCTCCTTTTATCCAAAAGGAGAGCCCTTAAATGCAGCCATCGTCATATAATTCATAAAGCTTGTCGCTTTTAACGATAGAATATCATTCACCACTTGATGGAGCTGTGGCATGCCTTTCTTAACATATTTATTACTCACACATTCCCAGATTTCTTCTGCCGTGACATGTTCATATCCAATTAAATGAAACTCCTCGGCCTTGCTCTGGCATAGCTGTGCAAATACTTCATCTAAATTTTGGTCTGATTCCCAATCATTGCTCATTGATGCGTCCCTCCTAACCTTTCGGGAACAAGCTTGTCCAATCAACCCTTGTGATGTAGTATTCGATCCTTCATTAGGGTTATCCTGCCCACGATCGGTCCTCGTGAAAAATATAGTTCGATCACCCTCTGCATGTCAAGCATCTTTCATGCATAGATATGAATGGACAGCCTGGAGCTTGACTCATGCGCATAAAAATGAAGAAGGAAGAGGGATCCCTATTGCGCAAGCAATCTTTTATTAAAGGAACTATGATCTTACTCGCTGCCGGTATTATTAATCGAATACTCGGGTTTATCCCTCGCATTACGCTTCCACGTGTCATTGGAGCTGAGGGCGTCGGCCTGTATCAGTTAAGCTACCCTTTCCTCATCGTCATTGTAACCATCATTACGGGAGGCATTCCACTTGCGATTGCCAAACTCGTCGCCGAAGCCGATTCGCAAGAAGATGACGCAAAGGTTCGTAAGATCCTGACGGTATCCCTCATTTTCACGATTGGGATCAGTTTGCTATTCACTTTGTTATGTATTCTATTTGCCCCTTGGATTACGACACATGTGCTCACGGATTCTCGCGTCTATCTCACCTTCCTCAGTATGGCGCCAATGATTCCGGTGATAGCGGTCTCGTCTGTCTTCCGCGGCTATTTCCAAGGCAAACAAAATATGATTCCTACCGCAGCTTCAGGGATTATCGAGACGTTGGTCCGTATCGTTGCGATGCTCACTCTGTCTTATCTATTCCTGCCAATGGGTATCGAGTACGCAGCAGCAGGTGCTATGTTAGGTGTCGTGGCCGGTGAATTCTGCGGATTTTTCACTTTGTTCTGGCACTATTGGATGAACAAAAGATCAGCAGCTAAATTCTTCAAAAACGATACGTCGAATGAACCTCAAACAGATGCAGTCACAGATAAACAAACCGGCGTTCTGAAACGTATTATGGGTATCTCAATCCCCGTCACCGCAGGTCGACTCGTCGGATCGCTATCGTATCTTTTTGAATCCATCTTAACGATGCAGAGCCTTGCCATTGCAGGCATCGCCACCGGAATCGCAACGGCTCAATACGGAGCACTGCAAGGGATGATCATCCCGATCATCATGCTGCCTGGCGCACTAACTTACTCGCTGGCCGTATCTCTCGTTCCTTCGCTATCTGAGGCAGCTGCACGGAAGGATTCGAAGACGATCCACAAACGACTTCATCAGGCCATTCGACTCTCGCTGGTCTCCGGGGCTCCTTTCGCGATCATTATGTTCGTCCTAGCAGAGCCACTGTGCCTCTTGCTCTATAATAACGGCGAAGTCGCGAACATGCTCAAATGGATGGCACCTGTCGCGCTGTTCATTTACATTCAGGCACCTTTACAAGCTGCGCTCCAAGCTTTGAATGAACCTGGTAAGGCCCTGCTCAATACATTCATTGGCGCGGCGATTAAATTGATCCTGATCGTCCAGCTTGCTTCCAATCCGGATTTAGGCATCTATGGTGCCCTTATTGCCATCATGGTGAATATTCTCGTCGTCACGATCCTGCATCTTCAGAGCGTTATCCGTGTCCTTCACTTCCGGATGTCGTGGTTGGATCTGATCAAAGTCGGTGCATCGATGATCATTATGGGCGCAGTCGTTCAATTTATTTTCCGGCAGCCCACTTTGAGTCTGGACAACTGGG
>Ga0102589_1002983_pt1 | contig 18275 bp, 20 predicted proteins | sample AraplaMF_Col_mLB_FD_76858 | JGI IMG/M metagenome (GOLD analysis project Ga0102589, IMG submission 76858) | Arabidopsis root microbial communities from the University of North Carolina, USA - plate scrape MF_Col_mLB | ecosystem: Host-associated > Plants > Roots > Endosphere | place: USA... | reverse complement strand
ATCGTGCGGCGCACCCGCGAAGCCGTGGGCCGCGACTTCATCATCATCTACCGCCTCTCCATGATCGACCTGATCCCCGGCGGCAGCAGCTGGGAGGAAGTCGTGCTGCTGGCCAAGGCGGTGGAGGCCGCCGGCGCCACCCTCATCAACAGCGGCATAGGCTGGCACGAAGCCCGCGTGCCGACGATTGCCACCTCGGTGCCGCGCGGCGCCTTCACCTGGGTCACCAAAAAGCTGCGCACGGATTTGCGCGCCGCCGGCCTTACGATTCCACTCGTCACCAGCAACCGGTTGAACATGCCTGAAGTGGCCGAGCAGGTGCTGGCCGATGGCTGCGCCGACATGGTCAGCATGGCCCGCCCCTTCCTGGCCGACCCGGAATTCGTCAACAAGGCCGCCCAGGGCCGCCGCGATGAGATCAACACCTGCATCGCCTGCAACCAGGCCTGCCTGGACCACGCCTTCAAGGCCCAGCTCGCGAGCTGCCTGGTCAACCCGCGTGCCGGCCATGAGACCGAACTCCTCATCCGCATCGCCCCCGCGCAAAAGCGCGTCGCCGTCATAGGCGCGGGGCCGGCGGGCCTGGCCGCCGCCACCACGCTGGCCCTGCGCGGCCACAGCGTGGACCTGTACGACGCAGCCGACAGGATAGGCGGCCAGTTCAACCTGGCCAAGCGCGTGCCCGGCAAGGAAGAGTTCGAAGAAACCCTGCGCTACTTCGGCCAGCGCATCCAGGGCACCGGCGTGCGCCTGCACCTGAACACCCGCGTCGGCGCCCAGGAGCTCATCGCGCAAAAGTTCGACGAGGTCGTGCTTGCCACCGGCGTCACGCCGCGCAACCCGCGCATCCCCGGCCAGGAACATCCCAAGGTGCTCAGCTACATCGACGTGCTGCTGGGCCGCCAGCCCGTGGGAAAACGCGTGGCCCTGATAGGCGCGGGCGGCATCGGTTTTGACGTGGCCGAATTCCTGGTCACGCCCGCCGGCCATTCCACCGCTCTCGATCTGCCCGCGTGGCTCGCCGAATGGGGCGTGGCCGATCCCGCCGAAGTGCGCGGCGGTGTGGTGCGCCCGCAGGCAACGCCGCCCGAACGACAAGTCACGCTGCTGCAGCGCAAGCCCGGCAAGCTGGGCGCCGGCCTGGGCAAGACCACCGGCTGGATACACCGCGCCGCGCTGAAAATGAAGAACGTCGAGATGCTCTCAGGCGTCAACTACGAACGCATAGGGGAGCAAGGCTCCGAGCTGGGCCTGTTCATCACCTTCGGCGAAAAGCGGCAGGACGGCACCGTGCTGGCCGTCGACAACATCGTGCTGTGCGCCGGCCAGGAGCCCTTGCGCGAGTTGCTGGAGCCGCTGCGCGCGGCCGGCGTCAATACCCATTTGATTGGCGGCGCCGATGAGGCCAGCGAGCTCGATGCCAAGCGGGCGATCAACCAGGGGACGCGGGTGGCAGCGGCGCTGTAGGCACTCTTTATCCCCTCTCTCTTCGCTTTGTCCCCTCTCCCAGAGGGAGAGGGAGAAAATCAGACACGCACCAGGCTGAACATCAGCAGCCCCAGCGCCATGCCAAAACTCAGCGCATGCACGTTGGCCGCCATGGCGATGCGCTTCATCAGCCTCAGGCCCTGCTGGTCTTGCGAGCCCAGCAGGAACAGCAGGCACATCTCGCGCCGCAATTGTGGGTCGACGGCGCTGTGCAGCTTCAGCGCCTTGTGCAGCGACACCGACAGGTAAAGCGCAGCCACCGAAGCCAGCACGATGATGGGGAAAAACCAGCCGCGCACCATCCACGCCGGAAGCTCCGGCGCCCACCAGGCGCGCAGCAGGTCGGCGGTGGCAAAAATCAGGAAGCCCGCGGCAAAACCCAGCCATTCGTGGGTGCGGAACTTCGCCATCATTTTCCTGGCCCTGGCTTCCAGGGGCAGTTCGTATTCCATACGGATTGACCTCGTGCGAACGTTGCGACGCGGGCTGCGGCCTGGGCCGGCACCATGCCGGCCAACGCGGGTGCCAGGATTCTGCGCAGGAACGCCTGCCGGGGCAATACTGCAAATGCAGGAGGCGAGCTTAGATGTCTAAGACGCTTGAAGAATCCAATGACGCGTTCTGGCTAAGGCGTCTTGCTGCGCAGCGGATCCAGCAGCGGCTTCAGGCCGTTGTGGTCAATCTCCTGCATCAGCGCTAACAAGCGGCCAATTTCGCCCTTGGGAAAGCCTTCGCGCGCAAACCAATTGAGGTAATTCCCCGGCAGGTCGGCAATCAGCGTGCCCTTGTGTTTGCCGAAAGGCATCTCGCGGGTCACCAGCAGCAACAGGTCTTCCGGGTTCATGGATATAAATAGAGAGAAATAGCGGGGCCTAGCCGCCGGCCCGCTTGGGCGCATAGCCTTGTTTCTGCAGCGCCGCCATCACGGTGTCGCAGTGGTCGCCCTGCACCTCGATCACGCCGTCTTTCGCCGTGCCGCCCGATCCGCAGGCCGTGCGCAGCTGCTTGCCCAGCAGCGCCAGGGCCATGGCGTCCAGCGGCAGGCCCTTGACCACGGTCACCGTCTTGCCGCCCCGGCCCTTGCTTTCGCGGCTCACGCGCACCGGCCCGCCCGGCACTGGCGCTGCGGCCTGCTTGCAGCTGCAGGCCGCAAGCGGCCGGCGGCAGCCTGGGCACATTCTTCCGGCCTCGGTGGAATAGACCAAGCCGCCTGTGGGAGTTTGTTTCATGTTTGTTTTCATGAAAGAGCGAGCCGCATTGAGCCCGACGGTCAGCTTTTAGAACGGTCGTTCGTAAAAAATTGTGAACTAGTTCACAAAAAATCAAAAATGTACCTCATATCACTTATAAACAGGGCCGGGATAGGCGCCATGCCCGTTCTTCTTCAGCACCACTCCAGGCGATTCCAGGGCGCAAACAAATGACGGGCAGCAGTTTTCTGATCGGCTTCTTTATCTTTCTCGGCAGCGTGGCCCTCGGCGCCCTCGCTTATGAACGCTGGTTGTCCCATGTGGTGTCGTCCCGCAAGAAAGTGGCTCGCAACCATGCCCTGCGCGCCAAGCCCCTGACCAGCCGCGACGAACTCCAGGTGTGGCGCTGGCTTGAAGAGGTCTTCCCCGAGCACCGAATCCTGCCCAAAGTCCCTTTCACCGGTTTTATAGAACCCAACCAGCGCGGCGGCGATGCCCACTGGCAGGCCCTGCTGAGCACGGTGAATTTTTCCTGCGCCCTGGTCGACCAGAAAGGCACGGTGCTGGGCTGTATCGACGTGCTGGGCCGCGGCGAAGTCACCGGCCGCAACCATGGCTTCAAGCGCGAACTGCTGGCTCGCGCCGGCCTGCCCTACTGGATCATCGAAAGCCAGCGGCGCCCCAACGCAGCGCTGCTGCGCGAGAAATTCCTCGGAACAGCCACCAGCGAAGCCGCCAAATTAGCCTCCAGCGAACGCGCCCGCCGCGCCGCCCCCACCAGGCTCGAGCAGCGCAAGCTCTCGCGCGTTTCCAGCAATGCCTCGGACCTCACCAAAACCGGCATGACACCGCTACACCTGAAGTCCACCCTCAAGCTGCAGGCCCTGGCCCGCGCCTTCGCGCTGCGCCTGGCCGGCGAAGGCCCGCAGCGCAGGCATATCAATTACTCGAGCACCAACCCGAGCAGCTCCATCATCTAGGGTCTTGCCCACCTCGGGTGAATTGTTCCCTCTCCCCCTGGGAGAGGGAGTAAGAGCAACCCCAGGCGGTTTTCTGAACAGCTCTAAGCCCCTTTCAGCAAAAACTCCATCTCCGTTCCCGCCAGGTTCAGCACATCATGGTGCGACAGCGGTGTGGCCTTGGGGCCTATGGCTTTGCCGTTGAGGGTGGACGGCGTCTGGCCGTCCATGTGCGCCACGTAGTAGCCGTCACGCCGGTGCGAGATCGACACCACCGCCACGCCCGGCTGGCCGAAGGTGGTGACCGCCTTGACCACCGGCACTTCCAGCCCCGCCGACGAGCCCGACAGCACTTTCAGGCTGGCCTGCCGCGCGCCCGCGGTGCCGGGCAGCCCTATCGCGTCCAGCGACATGGCCGTGGTTTCCTGGCTCTCGGAGGGCTCCTCTTCATGCTCGGAGTTCGCCACGAACTGGATCTTGAAGTGGCCGATGTTGATGATGTCGTTGTCGTGCAGCAGCTCGCGCGCCTTGACCATATGGCCGTTGAGGTAGGTGCCGTTGGTGCTGCCCAGGTCCCTGAGGTAGACATCGGCGATGCCCTTGAGCTCAAACACGCAGTGCTCGCCGCTGACCACCAGGTTGTCGAACACGATGTCGTTGTACGGCCGGCGGCCCAGCGTGGTGCGGTCGTTCTTCAGGTAGACATGCTTGATTTCGACGCCTTCGACTGAGGCAATGAGTTGCGGCATGAGGAGAAGCCTTTCTTCTTGAGGTATCGCCGCCACTCCCGACATTCAATTTGCGTGCGATTCCCGATTCCTGTGTGGCGCCGTCTCTTCATCGTAGCGCCGCTCTCGCCGGGGCACAAGGGCGGCCCGCAAAACCCCGCCTAGCGCCTGGCGATGGCCGAGCCGCGGCAGGCCGCCCGGATCAGCCGCTGCGTGGGGTTGGGCGTCACGTCGCGAAACTCCATGCGCCTGACCACGCCTTCGGGGTAGGTCGAGGTCTTGTGCGACGCCCCCTTCCACAGCGGCTGCTGGTAGAAATCCAGCGAGACGTAGCGCGCGCTTTTGTTCGCGCAGTCGAACTGCACGGTGGAGGTGTAAGAGCGGTAGGGCACACCGTCCCAGCTGGTGCGCGCCAGGGAGCGGCTCACGCGTATCTTCATGTTGCGCACTTCGCCCTGCACCGACACAGGCACCGGGTCCACCTCGATGGTGTTGACCCCGGGCTCCTGCGGATCGCCGAGCACGGTGAACCACGCGGCCTGCGCGTGCACCATCGGCGCACTGACGAGCATGCCCAGCATTCCAAGCAAGCTCCACAACAAGATCGTTTTTTTCATGGCAGGTTTTCGATGGGTTCCGGCTGGAGCGGCAGTACAGGTCATGGTGCCACGTGCCCCTGAAAGTGTTTCCCTCACTTGCAGCATTTGCACAATGTCGCATTCATTCAGTCTAACGCCCTGCAACAGGCCATGTCACATGAAAAGACGTGTTCCTACACAGAGAGTTGAAGGTGCACAACACCTTTTTGTAGGCCTGGGCCGACACCCTGCCGCGCCGGCTCCCTTCGCCCGGCTGCCGGCCCAGGCCCTAAGGTAAGTCATGGGATGTCAAAAAGGTCCCATTCATCGTGTCCCCTCATTCTTAACCCAACCACCTCGAAAGGTATCCCCATGAACAAGGACCAAGTCAAAGGCAAGATCAAGGAAGTCGCTGGCGAAGTGCAGGAGCACACCGGCAAGGCCATCGGCAGCACCGAGCAGCAGGCCAAGGGCCACGCCCGCGAGTTTGAAGGCAAGGCCCAGAAGGCCTACGGCGATGTGAAGGAAGACATCAAGGACACCGCCAAGGAAGTGAAGAAGGACCTGAAGCGCGACCCGCTCAAGCCTTAAACCTTAACTGGGTTTCACAACCCCCGCGCCTTGGCGCGCCCCGCAGATCGGCCGGTTCATCCGGCCGATTTTCTGTGCGCGCCGCTTTAGCCCCAGCACCATCTGCACCATCCGCAAGGCCAAAGGCATGTCGGGATGTCGGGGTTTTGGCTGACGGCCACAAGCGCCTTCACCGCCGGCCGCGCCGCCCCGCGCTGCGCCATCATGGCCTCGTGAGCCCGCACGCAAAAGCCCAGTCTCGTCAAACTCCCGCGCCGTCCCTGCCCGAGGATCTCAGGCACGGCGGCTTGCGGCAACCCGCCGTCACCATCGAAGGCTACAGCCTGCAACTGCACGACGGCGAGGGCTTTGTGGGCGACAGCGTCAGCCGCACCGCCTACAGCGAGATGCTGGACACCTGGCGCACGCTGTACCGCGGCATCAGCGGCCTGGACCCGCTGGGCCGCAAGCCCACGCGCGACATCACCAAAAAGCGGCTCGACACGCTGCTCAGGCGCAACGGCAAAGCCGCGGCCATCATCGCCGCGGCCTCCGAAGACTACGCCTGGCAGCTGGCCCGCGTGGTGCGGCGTTTCCTCGCCCATCCTTCATGGAAGGGCGTGCGTCGCATCGTGGTGGGCGGCGGCTTCCGGCAAAGCCTGGTCGGCGAACTCGCCATAGACCGCACCGCCGAGCTGCTCTACCAGCGCGGCAGCCGCGTGCACCTCATGACCTTGCGCCACCACCCCGACGAAGGCGGGCTGATAGGCTGGGTGCACCTGGCGCCGCCCGAGGTGCTGTCAGCTTACGACGGCTTCCTGGCCGTCGACATAGGCGGCACCAATGTGCGCTGCGGCATCGTGCGCCCGCGCGCGCGCAAGGCGCCCGACCTCACCGACGTCAAGGTCAGCGGCCTGCGCAAATGGGGCCATGCCGGCGACGACGACGCTACCCGCCGCGAAGACCTGGTGCAAGGCATTGCCGCCATGCTCAAGAAACTCATCAAGCAGGCCGCCGCCAAAAACCTCAAGCTCGCACCCTTTGTCGGCGTCGCCTGCCCCGGCATGATTTCCGAAGACGGCTCCATCGCCGCCGGCGCGCAGAACCTGCCCGGCAACTGGGAAAGCCCGCGCTTTAACCTCGCGCAACACCTCAGCGATAGCCTGCCCAGGCTGGACGGCTACGACATGCAGGTGCGGCTGCACAACGATGCGGTGGTCCAGGGTTTGTCGGAGCTGCCCTTTATGCAGGGCGTCAAGCGCTGGGCTGTGCTGACGGTGGGGACGGGGCTGGGGAATGCGAGTTTTGTGAATACAGAGACACCGGCCGTCGGCAAACGCCGCTGAATTTCATCGCCTCCGACTTGCTTGTCCCCTCTCCCTCTGGGAGAGGGTTAGGGTGAGGGCCAGCGGCGACAAGTATTCCACTGCTTCATGCTCAGGCTGCTAGCCCTCACCCCTGCCCTCGCCCAGGGGGAGAGGGAGTAAATTCGCCCCCTGGGAGAGGGAGAAAGATCTAGCGCGGCGCGATCGGCGGCCCCACCACCACGCCCGGAAATACCGGCAGCTTCTCGGCCGCCACCGGCGCCGGCGGCTGCAGCACCACACCGGGCATGCCGCCCGAATCCCCACCCTGCACGGCCGGCGCCTGGTTTTCTGCCGGCGCCTGTATGGTCACGTACTTGATCACGGGCGCGGGCTGCCAGCGCGGTGCGCCGCCTTGCCCGCCTGTTGAAGCCCCCGCCATGCCCACGCCGGCCGGCAGCTCGCCCGGCTGGCCTTCCTGCGGCGGCTCGGCACCGTTGAGCAAGGCTTCCACGCGCTGCTGCTCCTGGTCCGTGACGCCGCCGCCCTGCGGCGCCGGGAAGCGCTGCTCGGCGTCCACCACCTTGGCCTTGATCGCCTGCTGGAAAAACTCGCCCACGATGGGCAGCGCGCTGCGCGCCCCCTGGCCCCAGCTGTCGCCCATGGTCACGCGGTTGTCGTTAAAGCCCACCCAGGCGCCCGCCACCAGCTGCGGGTGCATCATCACAAACCAGCCGTCGGTATTGCCCTGCGTGGTGCCCGTCTTGCCCGCCAGGTCGGCGCGCAGGCCGTAGCGGCTGCGTATCGCCGCGCCCGTGCCCTGGTCGATCACGCCGCGCATCACGTCCAGCAGCGTCTGCGCCACCGTGGTCGACATCACCGCCTCCGGCGCCTTGGCCTGGAACTCCTCCAGCACCTTGCCGTTGCGGTCTTCCACCCGCGTCACGATGATGGGCTCGATGTAGCGGCCGTCATTGGCCAGCGTCCCGTAGGCCGTGACCATTTCCTTGAGCGTCACCGGGCTGGTGCCCAGCGCCAGCGAAGGCACTTCTTCCAGCTTGCTCTGGCGCACGCCCATGGCCTTGGCCAGCTTGGCCACGTGGGCCGGGCCCACCACCTGCATCACCTGCGCAGTGATCGTGTTCTTGGAGAACATCAAACCCTGGCGCAGGCTCATGAACTCACCGCTGGGCCCGCCGCCGTCGGTGGGCCGCCAGAAGGCGCCGTTACCCAGCGGGATCTCCACCGCGCCGTCGATAAACCCGTCGCTCTGCCGCGCGCCCTCCTCAAACGCCGCGCCGTACACAAAAGGCTTGAAGGTCGAGCCCGGCTGGCGGCGTGCCTGCTGCACGTGGTCGAACTGGTCGTCGGCAAAATCCCGGCTGCCCACCCAGGCCCGCACCTGGCCGTTGCTCGGGTCCAGCGCCATAAAACCGGCCTGTATCCGCGTCTTGTCGTCTTTCAGCGTCTGCATGAAGTCGGCATTGGCAAGCAAGCCCTTGAGCGCCTGCTCATCCGTCTGCCCCGCGGTGCGCGCGGCCTTGTATTCCCGCGTGTCACGCACAAAGGCCAGGGCCAGCTCGCGCTGCGCGCCGCTCTTGGCCTTCCAGCCCGAATTGAAGCGCCAGTCGCCCGCGACGATCTTCTGCAAACGCTCGCCCTGCGCCACCAGCGCCTTGGTCGCCATCTCCTGCAGGCGCGAATCGATGGTGGTGCGCACCACCAGGCCGTCTGCGTAAATGTTGTAGTCGTTGCGGTCGGCCCATTCAATCAGCCAGCGGCGCAGCTGCTGCGCCAGGTGCGGCATCTCGCCGAACTCCGGCTCCAGCCGCTCGAAGTCGATCTTCAGCGGCTTCTTCTTCAGCGCCGCCACCTTGTCTTCAGGCAGCTTGTTGTGCTTGACCATCTGCATCAACACCGTGTTGCGGCGCTGCAGCGCGAGCTCCGGATTGGACACCGGGTTGTAGAGGGCCGCGCCCTTGAGCATGCCCACCAGCGTCGCGCTTTGCAGCACGTCCAGCTCGCTCGCCGACTTGTCGAAATAGGTGCGCGCCGCCATCTCGATGCCGTAGGCGTTGTAGAGGAAAGGCACGGTGTTGAGGTAGGTCTCCAGGATCTCGTCCTTGCTGTAGATCGCCTCTATCTTGAAGGCCGTGATCGCCTCTTTCAGCTTGCGCGTCAGCGAAGCCGAGCGGCCAATCTCTTCCGGGTACATATTGCGCGCCAGCTGCTGCGTCAGCGTGGAGCCGCCCTGCTTGCGGCCGATCAGCGTCCACATCACCGAAGACACCGTGCGCTTGAAGTCCATGCCGTGGTGTTCGTAGAAGCGGTGGTCCTCCGTCGCTATCAGCGCTGCCACCACATTCGGCGAAATCTGGTCCAGCTTCACCCAGTCGCGGTTCGCGCGCTGAAAGCTCGCCAGCTCCTTGCCGTCCACGGACATCAGCACCGAAGGCTTGGCCGTCTTGGCCTTGCGCAGGTCGCTGATGCTGGGCGTGAAGGGGATCAACAGCACCGTGTACAACACCAGGATCGCCGGGATCGCCGCCAGCGCCAGGCCCACGCCGCGCCAGGTGGGATGGCGCAGCCGGCCGGGAATGGTGGCCGCGAAGGCGCGCAGGCGCGAAGCCAAAGAGGCCACAAAAGGAGTCTGGAAGGGGTTCTTCATTGCCTGCAAGTTTACTGGGGTGGCGTGAAGCGCATTTGTAGGACGGCGGCGCGGTGGCGCAAGGGCGACGCAGGCATGGTGAAAAGCCGGCAAAGCCGGGGAAAACACATGTGTTCAGGGCCATGGCCCTGCTGCCGCCCTGCCCAAATATCGGCGGCGGCCTACAAAGGCCAGGCCCGCTTGGCGCTATGGTAGTTCTGTAGACATACAGAGGCCACATATACAGACGCCAGGGAGACTTCCATCCATGAGCTTTCTTCCGCACTGGCCCCTTGCGCAAATTGTGCAAGCCGACCGCATCAACCTCCACAATCCCCACGCCGCCGCCGCATGGGAACAAAAGCTGCACGCCGACCGCGAACAGCTCAGGCGCGCCATCGCAGCCGTAGGCGACAAAGCCAGCAAGGTCGAAAAATACCTTCAGGACGGCTCCAAAGGGGACAGGGACAAGTCCCATTGATGGCCGCGGCTGTTGCCGCCACAATGGGCTGAGTGGCCTGAGCAGCCCTTCGCTCAGTTCGCCCCGTCCCGCCCGTCCGTCCACCGTGTTCCGCGCAGCGGCCAAATTGCCCTGCGCAGCAGGAGGTATTGCCATGGCAATGCAGCAACAGCAACTCGCCTTCAGCTTCGACCTCAAGCGCCGCAGCACACTCGCAGCCCTGCCGGCCTTGGGCGCCGCCCTGCTCACACCCCGCGGTGCACAAGCCCAGGCGCCTCGGTTGCAATCCTGGCCGCTCAACACCCGCTCCGCCACCGGTATTCACGACATCGCACCCGCACCCGACGGCGGCGTGTGGTTCTCCGCCCAGCGCAGCGGCCACCTCGGCTGGTTTGACCCGCGCAGCGGCAAGACCGAACTCATTGCCCTGGGCGGCGGCTCATCACCCCACGGCGTCATTGCCGGCCCCGACGGCGCGGCCTGGCTCACCGACGGCGGGCAAAACGCGATCGCCCGCGTCGCCTGGCCGTCACGCCAGGTGAAAGTCTTCCCCCTGCCCGCCGGCACACCGTACGCCAACCTCAACACCTGCGCCTTCGACGGCGAAGGCAACCTGTGGTTCACCGGCCAGAGCGGCTATGTCGGCAAGGTCGACGTGCGAAGCGGCACCGTCACCGTCAAAGACTCCCCCCGCGGCCGAGGCCCCTACGGAATTTGCGCCACACCCAAGGGCGAGATCTGGTGGTGTTCTTTGGCCGGCTCCTTTATCGCCCACATGGACACCAAAACCGGCGAATCCCGCATCGTCGAGCCACCCAACCCACGCCAGGGCGCAAGAAGAGTCTGGTCAGACAGCAAGGGCCGCATCTGGGTTTCGGAATGGAGCAGCGGCAACCTCTCCATGCACGACCCCGCACTCGGCACAGGCGCCAACAGCTGGAAAACCTGGAAAGCCCCAGGCGCCGACCCGCATGTCTACGCGGTCTATGTCGACAACAAAGACATCGTCTGGGCCTCGGAGTGGACCCACAACGCCATGCTGCGCTTTGACCCGGCCAGCGAGAAGTTTGACGCCATTCCCCTGCCCCGCCCCAATGCCGCGGTGCGGCAGATTCTCGGGCGGCCCGGGGAGGTGTGGTTGCCTGAGAGTGGGACGGAGTTTGTGACGGTGATCAGGACGGGGTGAGCCTGCCGAAGCGTTCATGTACTCACATACCGACCAGGCCGACCAGGCCGACCAGGCCGCTCGCACGCTGACAAACACTTACGCCAGAGTACTTTTAGCCGCAAAAAAAACGCACACCTTCTTGCTAGACTCGGCCGCATCTTTTTCACGCGAGACCGCAAACGATGAAGGCACCCACGGCCTCCCTGGCCCTGCTGTTCTTTTCTGCGCTGGGCGCGTCGCTTGCCCACGCGGCGCCGCCCCCGGGCGAATACCGCATTGATGGCGAAGCCAGCGTACGCAGCGGCAGCGGGCCCACCGCCACGGAGCGCATCGAGCGCTGGGACGGCGCCACCGGGCGCCGCACCGTCACAGCCCACGCCGGGCCGCCCGGCAACCCGGGCAGCCAGCAGACCTATGCCGGCAATGGCCCGGTGACCTGGTGCGTGACATCACCGGCCGCAGCGCCGGCCAATCTTCCAGGCCGCTGCGATGCGCGCTGGTGGCCCTCCAGCGGCGGCGCCACGCTTCAGGCCGAATGCAAGGCCGGCCGCATGCAGGAGCAATGGAAGCAGCTCGCCCCGCAGACCTGGGAAAGGCAGATGACTTTCACCAGTTCTGCCGGCGCGGGCGGCAACGATCCCGCCGCCGCACTGGCCCTGGCGCAACGCGGCATGTCGCCCGCCGAGGCCGCACGCGCCAAAGCCGAACTCGCCGCCCTGCCCACCGCCCAGGACACGGCGTCGGCCATGGCGCCCGTCTATGCGCAGATCGAGGAAACCATTCGCAAGGGCCCGCCGCAGGAAGCCGCCGCGGCACGCGAACAACTGGCCGCGCTGAAGGCGGCCCAGGGCGGTGGTGGCGCCATGTCAACGACCACGCGCCTGACCGAGCGCTGGACGCGCATCGCCGGCGCCTGCGGAGCCCGCCCATGATCGCGTTCACCCGATTCGCCGGCATCGCCGTACTGGCGGCCGCATTGGCATCGGCACCCATCGCGCAGGCGCAGAAGGCCCCGACCGAGTGGCGCGGCGCAAGCGACCACCCGCTGGTGTCGCGCTATGCCGGCGCCGTGCTGCAGAACGCGGCCCAGGAGGGCTTCGCCGCGGTCAAGGTCCCCACGGCGCAGCAAGCGCCCGACAAGTCACCCGTGGTCGAAGGCCGCGTCAACGCCTACTTCTACATCGCACCCAAGGAGCGCAGTGCGCTGGAGGTCTTCCGCAACTACCAGGCCGCGCTGGCCAAGCCCGGCTTCACCGTGCTGTACAGCTGCGAGATGAGCGCCTGCGACAAATCCGGCATCAAGGAGCGCTTTGCCAACGAGGTCGTCTCGCCGCGCAAATGGCAGGCCAAGGGCGTGGACCCGGCAGGCTCCATAGACCGCGACGTGCGCTTCCTCAGCGCCAAGGCCAGCCGCAACGGGCAGGACAGCTATATCCTGGTATTCGTTGCCGAGCCCAATTCCATCTGGGGCGCACCGGCCGTCGTGCAGCTCGTCGTCGAGCCTGCCGCCATGGAAGGCGACAAGGTCGTCGTCAACGGCGACGCGTTGCAGAAGGCACTGGGCGCCGACGGCAAGGTGGCGCTGTACGGCATCTACTTCGACACCGGCAAGGCAGTGCTCAAGCCCGAGTCCAGGCCGCAACTGGCCGAGATGGCCAAGCTGCTGAAGGCACACCCCGCGCTGAAGGTGCACATCGTCGGCCACACCGACAACCAGGGCGGCGTACCCGCCAACCTGGCCCTGTCCCAGCAACGCGCCGAAGCCGTCGTCGCCGCACTGGTGCAAGAGAACCAGGTAGATCCCAAGCGCATGACCGCACGCGGCGTGGCCAGCTTCTCGCCGGTGGCCAGCAACAGCGCCGAAGCCGGCCGCGCGAAAAACCGACGGGTGGAGCTGGTGGAGCAATAGACCCGGACAGGCCGGACGGGCCGGCGGTGATAGTCTTGGACGTATGACGGAAGACCTGACATTCACCGAACTGGGCAGCAACATCTACGACGACTTCGAAGGCTGCACGGAGCCCGTGTGCGTTGCGCACGGCGATATCTACAGGGCGGGCGCTCCACTGGCCACCTACCTCGCCCGCTGGTTTGAGGGCGACCGTCAGCGCGGGCTTGACCTGCAAATCACCTTGGGTGAATGGGGTACGGGCACCACATGGCAAAACCGGCACATCATTGCGTTTCATGCTTCACTTACCCAGCCCGTTCCCGAGTTCGTGCTGGTGGATTCCGACGCCGTCTGGGGTGCCGAACTCGGCAACAAATACTCCGCTGCCGAGGCACAACAATATGCCGTCAGCACCCTGGCGCGCGAGTTGGCGCAGGCCATTCTTCTTCGTGATCCGGCAGTTGTGGAGTTTGCCTCTCGGGGTGTTGGGTTTTGATTGAGATGTCAGGCATTCGCCCCTGACAACGCTCGTGAAGGAGCAACAACGCGATGCTGCGTTTTGGCCTGGGCAGCGAGAAGTTTGAGGTGATACCCCTGCCCCGCGCCAATGCCGCGGTGCGGCAGATTTTGGGACGGCCTGGGGAGGTGTGGTTGCCTGAGCGTGGGACGGAGTTTGTGACGGTGATTAAAACGGGGTGAGAAGCCCAATATCTTCGAAATAGCTTAGATAGCCCTTCAAATAGAGGAGGCTAGAAACAACCTGGACGTCTAACATCTCCTTACACCTCAACCAGAGGCAAAGGAGACGGATATGGGTTGGCGCGGAACGCTACGGACCTTGGGTGCAATTTCCAGGGAGGCAGAGCGAAACTCAAATCGCAGGGCCAGGCAGCGCGCCAAGGAGATCGCACTCTCGGAAAAACTCGAAGCCCGTGAACAAGCGGCCGAAGCCGTCAGGGACTTCGAGGAATATGTCGAGAAACTGATTACGCTTCATCGATCCTGCTCCCCATCTATTAATTGGCAATCACAAGCCGCAGCTCTTGCGCCCGCCAAACCTCAATTGAGCCAAAAGTCTGAGACTGCGGCTCAGTCCCGTTTGGACCAGTACAAGCCGTCCTGGCTGGACAAGCTGTTTGGCAGCACCGAAAAGAAGTTGAAAAAACTCTCTGATGATTTGTCAGCGGCAAAGTTAGAAGACCAGCAACGATTTCGTGAGGAGTCGACCAAGTTTGAGGAGGACCTTGCCGACCACACGGACCAAGTCGAGTTTGCAAAACGCATATTGGCCAAAGATCCAGCCGCCATGGTGGAAGCCATCAAACTCTATGAACCGCTGCACGCCGTCGGCCTCCTTGGCGAGAACCTCCTAATTCAAATAGAAAACCCCAACTTAGTCGTCATAGACCTGAGTGTGCACGGCGAGGAAGTAATACCTAAAGAGCGCCCAAAGCTTTTGGCGTCTGGCCGCGCAAGCGTCAAGGCCATTCCCAAGGGCGAATACAACCGCCTCTACCAAGACCATGTATGCAGCGCGTCGCTGCGAGTCACCAGGGAAATATTGGCGCTAATCCCCGTAGATGCTGTTCAGATCAATGCTGTTGATGATCTTGTCGATAGTACAACCGGGCATTTGAAGCAGTCCGCAATCCTCTCCTACTTGGCACCCCGATCAACAGTAGAGAAGCTGAACTATCACGCCATCGATCCTTCCGACGCAATGAAAAACTTTCTTCATCAAATGAGTTTTTCTCCAGCGGCGGGGTTTAAGCCGATAGAGCGACTGGAGCAACAACGCGATGCTGCGTTTCGACCCGGCCAGCGAGAAGCTTGACTTCATCCCCCTGCCCCGCGCCAATGCCGCGGCGCGGCAGATCCTGGGCCGGCCCCGGGGAGGTCTGGTTGGCTGAGAGTAGGACGGAGTTTGTGACGGTAATTAGGACGGGGTGAGGGATTGCTTGCCTCAACCCATCGATAGCACTTATAGCGCGTACCATCCTTCTGTTCTGCTCCTATACTGCCCTGAGATCGAAACCAATTCGCTATTTACAAAATCATGGCATTGGAATTTGTTGGTCAATACCTTCAGGCTGAAACGTTTAAACGTACGGATATTGCGGAGCGAGATGTTTTTGGTCGCTCGAGCTTTAATCGCTATTACTATGCCGCGTTTCTCGAGGCCAGGAAAGCTTTGATAATTTTTAAGCCCGAGTGGGGCGAATTGGGTCACGCGAACATTCCCGACGTATTACGCAACACTATCGCTACACAGTTCAGAAACGCTAAGTTAAAAGCCACAAAAATCGACGACAAAGAGGGAATTCGGGCTTGTTCAATGGCTATAACTGCCGCTAAAGAATTGGCAGACTTGCTTCAAACAAGCTACGCCACTCGGGTCGTTGCGGACTACAGAATAGAAACGCCTATCGTTTTCCAAAATTCTGCTAAGTATTCACTGAACGAAGTACCAATCGAAGTAGCTAGACAGTGGCCAAGTCGCGCAAGAAGCTTCGCCCATTCCCTTTTTTTGGCCGAGAGGCAGGCGCATGTATTTTCCTGACGATCATCTGGAGTCGGTATTTCGAATCCGAGAAATACCAATAGTGGGCAAAATTGTCCGAGGCGATGGCACCTCCGACGTCTACGTGCAAATTGAATACGTTACTAAATCAGACGGCACCAAAAATCCGACAAGAGCTCAGCTCCTAGAACTAAAGCAAGAATTTAAGAATATCAATCTCAATTTGCATCTGCTTTTAGTCAACAAATTAGGTGGTCAGTTCGAGGAACTTTTACGCGCTACTTTGTTTTTGGCATTTCCCGATCAACTGAGAAATGTATTTTGTTCTATACAGGGGAAGGCTGCCTCAGTCTGGGTGGAGCCCAAACAAGCACTAACACCAACATCTAAATCCGCCGTAGAGACTGCAGCCAGAAAATTTTGCGAATCTCAAGAAATTGATTTGGTTGGATTCGCTTCAATAGGAGATGCGGAAATACCAGGGAAATTCGCGATACTTTCCACTTTAAAAATAATTGCCCCTGCGGATTTGACACAGCTAACGTCTGCATTGACTGGGAAGGGATTTACAGTTCCCTCTGAAGACTGGCTTGCAAGAAAATTGGATGCTATCCGCAAAGCACACGGAGTACTTTTCACCGCAGACAAACGCTATGCGCTAACCGGTTCAACATTAAAGGCGCTCGGCACGTCTAAGAACGGAAAAAGGAGTTTGGATGTCAGACGCCTTCTTGCACTTTGGAAAACAAGTGGTTAAGCTTGTCGCGCGGGAGTCTCGGCGAGGGCATGCATCATGCCCACACGCTAAGACCTGGCATAGAAGGAACCGTCGGAAAAAGTTCACGGCTCCTTCGAAGCCCTGAATTTTTCCGACGGCTCGTTCACGATAGCTTCTAGCTTTGCTAATGAGACTCCCGCACCCCTTCCTATCGAACCCTGGCTTCTCCTTTATAGCGGCTAGCGACCTTTGGCGAGCGCTAGAAGGAAACTGCGAGCAAGAAGAACTCGTTATTGCGACTCAACTACTTGAGAACGGTCTTCCTCCAATTACCTCTCGGGTTGCTCTATCCGTAGTTCTTGGCATAAATTCAGGCCTGGTTTGGTCTTTTGAAAAGAAGACCAGTAAGCACTATAGAGAGTTCCCCATTAAGAAAGGTAGCCACATTAGGCTTATTCAAGCGCCGAGAGTTGCGTTGAAATTGGTGCAGAAGTGGTTGTCAATTGTTCTTGCTTCAAAAATAAAACCACCTCCGCATGTCTATGGATTTGTTCCTGGAAGATCTCACATTGAAGCTGCTTTGCAGCACGTTGGATCCGAGTGGATTTTCAATGTCGATATTCGCAACTTCTTCCAAACTACTCCTCAAGCCATGGTGCAAAAAGTATTTGCCGACCTTGGTTACCCATCAAATGGTGCAAGACTAATAAGTAGTTTGACTTGCTTAAACGGTTACTTAGCTCAAGGAGCCCCGAGCAGTCCGATACTTTCCAATATGTGTTTTGCCGACATAGACAATCAATTGCTTGCACTCGCCAAGCATCACGGTTGCCGCATGACACGGTATGCCGATGATGTGGTCTTCTCAGGCTTTGGAGAGTTACCGCAAAATCTTTCAGATGAAGTTATAGCTATTTTTAACCCTAGTCCTTGGAAGCTTGCGCCAGAGAAGACTAAAACACAAGTTCTTCCTCACCGCCTAAAGGTTCACGGGCTACTCGTCAATGGGCAGCGTGCGAGGTTGACAAAAGGCTATCGAAACAAGCTTAGGGCGTTCGCTCACGTAATTTCCAAGAAAGCTGATCTCTCGGACGCTGATCGCGTCCGATTAAAGGGCCACTTAAGCTATATGCACCACGTTGAAAAATTGACAGGAGCATCTTCAGAGCAAGATGAACCACCGTCGACTCAGTAGCTGAACTTTACGTAATAAGCCACTTTCATTTTCAAACCGCTTCAGGTTCCAGCCAGATTTTTAAGGCTTCTCCTGATTTTGTGCATTGCTATTTTTCGGCCTAGTGCACGGACTTCTGTTGCTGGAGCCTTCGCCTCAACACCCACCCAAAATAAGCCCCCTCCACCGCCATCACCCCTCCCCCCAACGCCACCACGGCGCTGCTGCCTATATGGCCTATCAAGGCCGCGGCCAGTACCACGCCCAGGGACTGGCCCAGGAATAAAAAAGACGCAAACAGCGAAACGGCCGTGCCGCGCGCCTCGGGCGCCATCTGGGTGGCGTTGGCCTGCATGACGTTGTGGAACATGAAAAAGCCAAAACCGCCCACCAGGCTGGCCGGGATGGCCGGGCCCCAGTGCGGGATGTAGGCGATTACCAGCGCGCTGATGCCGAGCAGCCCGCCACCCAATAACACCAGGCCGTGCTGGCCCAGGCGCGGGATCAGCGCCCGGCCGGCGGCCATATAGCCCACGCCGCCCAGGCCAAACAGCGCGACGATGGCACCCGCGGCCGAGAGCGGCAAACCCAAAGCATGGTGCAGGTGCGAGGCCCACATAGCGAGCACGCCAAAGCCCATGGCGCCTTCAATCACCGCCAGCAGCAGGATGGTGCGGGGCCAGGGGCGGCTGATGATGAGCAAGGTCTGTTTGAGGAAATGCGGGCGGGCTGCGGATGATTCGGTTGTTGGCGCTGCCTCTGCCTCGGTCTCTGCTTGTGGCAGTGCCTGCTGCCGGCGCAAATCACGCCAGAGTAGCGAGCCGACCGTGCCAAACAGCAGCACCAAAAACGCAAACGCCCAGCGCCAGCCGAGGGCAT
>Ga0102589_1002982_pt1 | contig 18277 bp, 19 predicted proteins | sample AraplaMF_Col_mLB_FD_76858 | JGI IMG/M metagenome (GOLD analysis project Ga0102589, IMG submission 76858) | Arabidopsis root microbial communities from the University of North Carolina, USA - plate scrape MF_Col_mLB | ecosystem: Host-associated > Plants > Roots > Endosphere | place: USA... | reverse complement strand
CGATTTACGATATTATGCAAGGTGTTGATTACGATATTCAATCGTATTTGTACGATACGAGAAAAGCACCGAAAGATACAGTATGGTATCAGAGAATAGATAGTTATATTAATGAGTTAAGTAGATTTGCGTTAATGGGAACGATTACAGAAAAAAACGGATGGCTTATTAATAATGGCATTTATTATACAGGTAGACTCGGTCTATTCCATAGTACGGGGACAAAAGGATTACAAGTTGCAACAGATGCGATGAAAATCTATCCTTATTTAGGTGAGCAATATTTCGTAGCAGCTGAGCAAATTACGACGAATTATGGCGGAAAAGATGCAAACGGTAACGTTGTTAATTTAGATCAAATACGAGAAGATGGGAAGAAAAAGTATTTGCCGAAAACGTATACGTTTGATGATGGTGCAATTGTTTTAAAAGCCGGAGATAAAGTGACTGAGGAGAAAGTTAAACGTTTATATTGGGCAGCAAAAGAAGTGAAGGCACAATTCCATCGTACGGTTGAAAGTGACCAACCGTTAGAAAAAGGAAATCCCGATGACGTATTAACGATGGTTATTTATAATAGCCCTGCTGAATATCAATTTAATCGTCAATTATATGGATATGAAACGAATAACGGTGGTCTTTATATAGAAGGAACAGGTACGTTCTTTACTTATGAACGTACGCCAGAAGAAAGTATTTATAGTTTAGAAGAATTGTTCCGCCATGAGTTCACGCATTACTTACAAGGTAGATATGAAGTGCCAGGACTTTGGGGACAAGGTAAGCTGTATGAGAATGAGAGATTATCTTGGTTTGAAGAAGGGAATGCTGAGTTTTTTGCAGGGGCAACGAGAACAGATAATGTTGTACCGCGAAAGAGTATTATAGGAGGACTATCTTCAAATCCAGCAGAACGTTATACGGCAGAGCGAACGTTAAATGCAAAGTATGGAACGTGGGATTTCTACAATTATTCCTTTGCGTTACAATCGTATATGTACAATAAGAGATACGATATGTTTGACAAAATTCATGATCTTATTAGGAAAAATGATGTGACAGCATATGATGCATACCGCTCTGCATTAAGTCAAGATGCGAATTTAAATAAAGAGTATCAAGACTATATGCAAATGTTAATAGATAATCGTGAGAAATATAACGTTCCATTAGTATCAGATGATTATTTAGCAACTCATGCACCGAAACCAGTTTCGGATATTGCGGCAGAAATTACAGCGGAAGCAAAATTAAGTAATGTATCAGTAAAGAAAAATAAATCACAGTTCTTTAATACATTTACACTACAAGGAACATATACAGGAACTTCTGCAAAAGGAGAAAATGAAGACTGGAAAACAATTACGCAAAACGTTAATGATACGTTAAAACGTTTAAGTGTGAAAGAATGGACAGGCTATAAAACAGTAACAGCTTACTTCGTGAATTACCGTGTGAATGCATCAGGGCAATTTGAATATGATGTTGTGTTCCACGGTATTAATACAGAAGAAGGTGCTGTGAATAAAGCGCCAATAGCGGTTATAAATGGTCCGTATAACGGAAATGTAAATGAAGCAATCTCGTTTAAAAGCGATGGATCAAAAGATGAAGATGGGAAAATTGCTTCTTATAAATGGGAGTTCGGTGATGGTGCGGTAAGTAATGAGCAAAATCCAAATCACGTATATACAAAAGAAGGAACGTATACGGCGAAATTAACAGTAACAGACGATAAAGGATTAACTAATACTGCTACAGCAAGTGTAACTGTTCAAAAGAAAGAAGATAACAGTGTAGAAAAAGAGCCGAATAATTCATTCCAAACAGCGAATAAACTGCAGTTAAACCAATTGTTACGTGCAAGTTTAGGAAACGGTGATACAAGTGATTACTTTGAAATAAATGTGGAAACAGCTAGGAATCTCCAAATTAACGTAACGAAGGAAAATAATATTGGGGTAAACTGGGTTCTTTATTCAGCAGCAGATTTAAATAATTATGTTACGTATGCTCAGACGCAAGGAAATAAATTAGTGGGCAGCTACAATGCGCATCCAGGTAAGTATTATTTACATGTATATCAATATGGTGGGGGAACAGGGAATTATACGGTAGAAGTGAAGTAACAAAAAGGTCGCCATGAATGGCGACCTTTTTGTTATGCGTTATACCCGAATAATTTTAGATCTTCTCCGGAGTCTGAAATTATTTTTTCGAATCGCAATCCTACTTTTTCTAACAGATTGCCTGAAGCAGCATTATCTATAGAAGTAATTGCTACAATTCGTTTCATACCTAGCTTATGTACACCGTATTCGATTACCGCAGCAGCTGATTCATAGCCGTACCCTTTCGAACGGAATTTTTCTAAAAAGGCAAAGCCGATATCAACATCTTCTAATGAATCTCTTTTAATAAGGCCGCACATGCCAAGTGGAGTGAGATCTTCTTTTCGTTCAACTAAGTAAAGACCAAAGCCCATTTTATTATACATATCGAAAGGTCCGTTTAAGATGTAATTTTTTGCATCTTCTAAGTTTTTAACCCTTTTATCACCAATAAACTGAATCCATGCAGGATCATTTACTAACTCAAGAATGAACGGAGCATCTTGTATATCGAACCAACGAAGAGTGAGTCGTTCAGTTTCAAGAACTATCAATCTATTGCACCACCTTTATAAGTTATAATAATTAGTATGGATTGTGTAACACAAAAGCGCAACATATTTTAATAGAGCCCTGCTTGTTCACATAAAGTTCGATTGTTTTGTATAAAAGGATATTTTATAATTAGGATTGACTGTAAAGAGTGAGATGCTTATACAATGACTCCTAGGAAACTAGGAGTTTTTACTATGTAACTATCATTATTACTAAATATGACGCACTACACATTCTACTTAAGGAGGTACATAATGAAGAAATTATATAATGCATCGTTTACGTATTTAATTATTGGTTTACTATCAGGAATTTTCGCTAGGGAGTATGGAAAGTATAAGGGGATTGTAGGATCTACTTTGTTAAATCTTTTGCATACACATACACTTGTACTTGGCTTTTTCTTCTTTTTAATTGCATTAGGATTAGCAAAAGTATTCGCGTTTCATGAAGCGAAAAGTTTTAATAAGTGGTTTGTTTTACATAATATTGCATTAACTTTAATGTTAGGTTCGCTAGCAACGAGAGGGCTCCTTCAGCTAAATGGAGCGGACTTTAAAGGGTTAACTTATATTGTAGGGTTTTCTCATTCGTTGATGGCAGTTACTTTAATTTGGTTTATGTTGTTAATAAAGAAGTCATTTAAAATATAGTTTTATTGAAAAGAACTTGCACTAATTAGTGCAAGTTCTTTTTGTTTATTTGACAGTAGGAAGCGAATTTTATATATGTAAAACTTGAATTATTTAATTTTTCGGATTATTATGTATAAAATAGTTAACATATTTTGTAATTCTAATTTGTAGAAAGTAGGAGAGTGTACGATGGAAATAACGGTAGAGCGTTTAGTAAATGAATTAAGGGGTGTACTTCCCGAAGATCGAGTAGTTGTGAATAAGACAGTAAGAGAGTTACATAGTAAAGATGAATCTTATCATACTAGTAGTTTACCTGATGTAGTTGTTTTTCCGAAGACGACCGAAGAGGTCAGTAGGATAATGAAAGTAGCGAGTGAGCATGAAAAACCTGTCGTTCCTTTTGGGGTAGGTTCTAGTTTAGAAGGTCATATAATTCCTTATGAAAAGGGGATTACAGTTGATTTTTCATTAATGAACAAAATACTTGAAATAAGAGAGAAAGATTTTCTAGTGAAGGTACAACCGGGAGTGACACGCTCTCAGCTCAATAAAGAATTGAAAAAGTACGGTCTGTTTTTTAGTGTAGATCCAGGTGCAGATGCAACGTTAGGTGGAATGGCTGCTACGAATGCAAGCGGAACGACAGCGGTGAGATATGGAGTTATGCGTGATCAAGTTCGTGATTTAGAGGTGGTACTTGCTGATGGACAAGTGATACATACTGGAAATTTAGCGGCGAAGTCATCATCAGGTTATCATTTAAATGGTATTTTCGTAGGGTCAGAGGGTACGCTTGGATGCTTTACAGAGCTAACATTAAAAGTATACGGCATACCAGAACATGTTATGGCTGCGAGAGCATCGTTTCCAACTATAAATGATGCGGTAGAAGCTGTTATTAATATACTGCAAGCTGGTATTCCAATTGCGAGAATTGAGCTCGTTGATGAACTATCTATGAAACAAGTAAATCATTATAACGAAACAAATTACAGAGAAGAACCAACACTGTTTTTAGAGTTTCACGGAAATGAAGCGGGATTAACGCAAGATATCGAGTTTACAAAGGAAATTGTTTTTGATCATAAATGTAAAGAAGTTGCTTTTGAAACGGAAACTGCGGCGAGAAATAAATTATGGGATGCACGGCATAATCTAGCGTACTCTTACGTTCATAGCTATCCTGGTAAAAAGCTTATGAGTACAGACGTATGTGTACCAATTTCAGAATTAGCGGGTGCAATCCAACATGCGAAAGAGACATTAGATAAAGTAGGTCTTGTTGGTGGTATTCTTGGCCATGTAGGAGACGGGAATTTCCATGTGCTATTAATGATTGATCCAAATGATAAAGATGAAGTGAGAAAAGGGGACGAAATAAACGAAAGTATCGTACTGTATGCTCTTAAACGTGGTGGAACGTGCACAGGAGAGCATGGCGTTGGAATAGGGAAGCAGAAGTATCAAGAAGAAGAACATGGTGCGGCATTATTGGTAATGGAGAAAATTAAGAAAGTTCTTGATCCGAAAAATATTTTAAATCCGAATAAAATTTTCAAGCTCACAGATAAGGAATGATGAAGTTTGGAGAAACGAATTATACACCTTGAAGGCTTGGTCGTCTTAGTAGCTACGATTTATATATATGCAGTATGTGGATTTAGTTGGTTATTATTTATCGTATTACTTTTTGCACCTGATTTAGCAATGGTGGCGTACGCTATTAACAAACGTGTTGGAGCACAAATTTATAATCTATTTCACACATATATCATATCAATATTACTTGTTTTAATAGGCGTCTATTTTAAGGTGGATACAATTTTACTGGTTGGTTTAATATGGACAGCACATATTGGAATGGATCGAATGCTAGGGTATGGATTGAAGTATGAAACTGATTTTAAGGATACGCATATTCAGAGGTTATAGCTTAGGTAAAACCTCTGAATATGTATTAGAAAAAGCTATGAAGGATCGTTGAATAAGAGAGTTTGTATAAATAAAAAAATTGACTAAGGTGGCCGAAATCATATAATGCCACCTATTATTTTTGAAAAAAAGATTTTACTATATGCACTGACCTTATAAAACAATTATCATCTGTCCCTGCCCAATAATAAAGTTCATAAATATAATAAGAAGATAAGAAAAGAGGGAGCTTATGTACATACCAAAATATTTCGCAATACAAGATGAAGAGATGAAGTACGAAATAATTGAACAAAATAGCTTTGCGACATTATTTTCTCAACATAACGGGGAACCATATGCAACGCATTTACCGTTGTTATTAAATAGGGAGACTCTAACTTTACATGGCCATTTCGCACGTCCGAATGAACAGTGGAAAGATAGTGGGAATCAACAAGTACTCGCTATATTCCAAGGGCCACATAGTTACATCTCGCCGTCATGGTATGAAACAAATAAAGCAGTACCAACATGGAACTATGTTGCGGTCCATGTATATGGAGAGTTAGAAATTGTTAAAGATGAACAGGAACTAATAGATTCTCTTCAAGATTTAGTACATAAATATGAAAATCCAAAGAGCACGTACTCACTGAATGATGTAAATCCGAATTATATGGAAGGATTAAGTAGGGGAATAGTTGGGTTCAAAATAAAGATAAATAATATAGAAGGAAAAGCGAAGTTAAGTCAAAATCATTCTGGGCAAAGACGGAAATTAGTTGTGGAGGAACTTGAGAAAGTTGGTAGTGAGGGGAGTAGGGGGATTGCTGATTTGATGAAAGAAATAGAGTGATTTCATATGAAGTAAAGGGATATTTCTATTTTTGTAGAAATATCTTTTACTTGAAAGAAAAACTGCCTCCGTAGCTCTAGAAGGGAAGAGCGCCGGAAAACAGTGTAGAACCGGGTCGCAAGGCGAAGGTTTCAGAAGCACCGAAAAGCAAATAAGCTGAGACAGGTGAAACTCCTGTCGGTGAAATTCCGTAGGGAAGCGTGTTCCCCTTAGCCTATGCTTACGAAAGGAGTGCGGGTTCGAATCCCGTCGGAGGCATATGGAAAGCCCTGTATGAAGAAATATTCGATTACATTAACTAAATAAGTGCATTTAAAAAAGACCTTCTTAATGGAAGGTCTTTCGTTTTTAAAGCGCTTTTACAGCTGTTGTTGAGTTGTAGTCTTTACTTACGTCAACAGATTGAACAAAGTCAGGTCTTTGTGGTGCAGGAAGATCAGCATGACCCGCTTGGTATGTAATTGAACTATGAATACCAGTAGCTAAAATACCGAAAACAGATAGTCCTAAAAAAACAGAGCCAATTTTTTTAATCATTTCAATGCCCCTTTCTCAAATGTTTTTTCTTTTGCCTGTAACGCCTTATGAAAATATTCGCTTGCCTTAATGTGGTTATTTTCACCATAAAATTTAACAGCTAATTTTTCTGAGTATTCTTGAGTGTAGTTATATAATAATTCTTTGTCGAAATACGTAATTCCTTTAAGAATAATTGTTTCTAATTCTTCAGAAGGAACATTATTATTTATTTCGTTTAGAATTTTAAAATGATATATATATTCTTCATTATTTAATTCCATACAAATTTTTAATCCTTTTTGGATTAACCCCTCAGCAATACTTGTTTCATCTAGTTTAGAGTGTTCTCTTGCTTGTAAGAAGAGAGCTTTGAAATGTGTAGGCCTCTTTTCAGTTACTTCTGATAGGTGACGTATTGCGAGTGTGGAGAGGTTTTGACTGGCATATAACCAACCCAAATTATTACGTACACTTAAAATTAATTCTTTTTCATCGGATTTTTGTAAAAGGTGTATTGCTGAATTATATTGCTCTTCTGCTTGTTCATATTGTTTTAAATATACAAATGAGGCACCTAATGTATTTTTACATAATCCAACTTTAACTTCGTAGCCAGCTTGTTTATTGAAAATCTCTTTAGCCTTTGTCGCATATTCAATAGATTCAATTGGTTGGTAAAAGTGATAATGGAAAATAGCCATCCGATAATAAAATTCAGCCTGCTCTAGATTATCAGTGTTATTTACTAATAATAATTTAGCCTGTTCATAATGTTCGCTAGCTAAGTTATAGTCTGTGGTTAAAGTTGCATAAATGCCTTTAAAGAAATGATAGTAGTAAGACAGTGGGTGATTAGATGAGATTACGTAAGAATCTATTTTATCAAAACTATCTTTTGAAATGCTTAAACTATCTACTAAAACTTTATATCGAAAATCTAGTAAGGAATGATATAATGCTAAGTTTTCATCTTCCTCAAAGTTTAGTTCCTTTTCCTCAATTTCATGTTTTAAGTTTGTCGCCTGAGACACATCTTGTTTAAGCATAGCTAAATACCAATCATTAAATAATTTCGTAATTTGTTCATTACCTTGTAGTTGAACGTTCATGAAATCCCCTCACTTTTTGAATATTCTTATAAAATATAGTATCAAAAATAACAATATTTAGAAATGATGTTTTATATTTCTCAACATTTGTTTAATGGATTTACTATTAAATAAATGTTGAGGAATTCTGTCCTTTAGTTTAAGAGAGGTTAGATACCATATTACAGAATCAAAAAATGATTTGAATATTGAATTTGAAAATACACTAATCTTTGAGATTTCTAAGAAGATGAAAACGGGAAAATTTAATATGAAAAGGTTAACAAGTATAAATTCATATATAAAAGCATGTAAAATTTTAAAATATATTTTAGAGAATAAAAAATTCCCTTCAGAAATATATGAGATAGGAGCTTCGATAAATAAGGTAGAAAAATTTAATACCATTTGTGAGGAAATTAAACAGTATGAAGATTTACTCGAGACTTGTGAGAGAATTGGTATTTCAGGCGATTATGTATTTGATGAAAAAGAAAATTTGGATGATTTATTTACCGGTATTTGCAATATTTTTCGAGAACAAAAATATGAATTAATTAGTGGCGAATCAAAAATAGATGGCCAAATAATCCTAAGGTTAAAATTATCAGAATATATTACCTTACTATTATTCAAAGATGAAAAAGATAATATGTTTTATAATATGTTTGATGAAAAAATCTTTCAGAGATTGGCCGCATTTATTCCTAAAAACCCAGGAGAGTTTAACCCTAATAAAGATACTTATAATAATGTTAGCATATATGCTGTATATAAAATTAGAGAAGATTTATTGTCCTTAACTAATTTTAACTTTGAAACATATAAAAAATCTTTTGATAATAAACGACATGATAAAGGATTAATGGAAAATAATCAAATTGCATTGGAGTTAATTTCTACGTATGATGAATGTGGAAATATAGCGTATCTTGAATTAGCAAAGAGGCTTTTGGAAGATTTGATTGAAAGTCAACATGATAAGCAAATTCAAACAATGAATTTGCTGCAAATTAAAAAGAGAATTAATCAAAAATTAGAAAGCGAAGAAGAAAACTATTTATATGATTTATTAGGAACTACAGATAATCCACAGTTAAAGTTTGTTGCAAATGTGATTTTAGGATTGAAACAGCAAGCGAGTAGAATTTTTAATAGGATGGATGATGGACAACAATCGGAAGTACATAAATGGCCTATTTATAATTTATATTTGCAATTATAGGTTTTTATAATGACTTAAAAGCCTTTGTGGAAGCGATCCTAGGTTTAAAGTGACTTTCATTAAATTAGCCTCTAAAATTAAACAAGAATATTTGATTGAAAAGTACTTTCATGGAAAATGTATAAAAAAGGTGTGTTCAAACAATTTGTATGAACACACCTTTTTTTATGTTAAACAATCACGTCCCACAAAAAGTACGATAAGGGCGATTCGACGGCGCTGGAGGCATGCAGTAATCCGCTTGTTCTTGAGAATATTCATAAGGATTTGCTAAAGCTTGAAGAAGTTTCTCCATTACGCTATAGTCTCCATCTTTAACAGCTGCTTCTAGTGCTTCTTCTACTCTGTGGTTTCGAGGGATGATTACTGGGTTGTTATTTTTCATCAACTTGTAGGCATCATCTTGTGATTCTTTTTGTCTTTCTAACCGAGATTTCCATAGCTCGTACCATTCTTTAAATTCAGGACTTTCAAATAAAGGTGCATTTTCTAATATATTGTCAGTTAATGCACGGAATGTATTTGTATAATCTGCTTTATATTTTTCCATTGCTTTTAAAAGTTTCTCAATAAGTGATTGATCTTGTTCTTCCTTGCTAAATAGTCCTAATTTCTTCTTCATTCCGAGGAACCAATTGTTTTCGTACTGCACACTGAACTTTGAAATTTCATCTTGTGCAATTTTTAGTGCTTCTTCTTCATCTTCATGTAGTATCGGTATTAAAGATTCAGCTAAACGTGCGAGATCCCATGCAGCCATATATGGTTGATTTCCGTATGCATAACGGCCTTGTGTGTCAATAGAGCTAAATACTGTTCCTTGGTTATAACTATCCATAAAGGCACATGGACCGTAATCAATCGTTTCACCGCTAATCGTTATATTGTCAGTGTTCATTACGCCGTGAATGAAGCCAACGAGTTGCCATTTTGCGATAAGGCTTGCTTGTTTCTTAATGACTTCTTGTAGTAGTGCGACATATGGATTTTCAGTAGATTCAACTTCTGGATAATGTCTTTTTATCGTATAATCAGCTAAAGCTTTGAGATCTTCGATTGAGCCTCGAGCTGCGGCGTATTGGAATGTTCCAACGCGTATATGACTGCTTGCAACTCTAGTTAAAATAGCTCCAGGTAACTTCGTTTCGCGATAGATTGGTTCGCCAGTTGAGACTACTGCTAAACTGCGAGTAGTTGGAATATCAAGCGCGTACATCGCTTCACTAATAATATACTCACGTAGCATCGGACCGAGTGCAGCGCGGCCATCACCACGGCGTGAATATGGAGTTGGACCGGAACCTTTCAATTGAATATCAAACCGTTCGCCTGAAGGAGTAATTTGTTCTCCAATTAAAAGGGCACGACCATCTCCTAACATGTTGAAATGACCAAATTGGTGCCCAGCATACGCCTGAGCTAGTGGATGAGCTCCTTCTGGGATTGCGTTACCAGCTAAAATGGCAACTTCGGTTTCCTTTTTTAATTCCTCAGGAGTAAAGCCAAGAGATATTGCTAAAGAATTATTTAGTTTAATTAACTCCGGTGAGTGTACAGGAGTTGGGGGGATTTCGGTGAAAAATGATTTGGGCAGGTCAGTATAACTACTCTCTAAATTCCAACCAGTTTCGTTTTTATTAGTCATCGTATCTCCTCCTTTTTGTGTATTTTTGAAATTTGAATTGTAATTGGTTTTTAATTATTTTCTTGTACTTATATGTATTCTGTGTGAGGTTAACTAAAAATATTATACGTTTATTGTGAATTATCCCCTTGAAATCTATTGTAAGGACTTCACTGCATTGTGTCCATTTAACTGTCATAAAAACAAAAAGAGCCTTCGTTATATTGAACTGCACCCTATAAAATGGATATTTTAATAAAAAAGCCCTGAAAAATCAAGCACTTAAAAGGTGGTTCCGATATTGGATCGGAGCCATCTTTTTTAATGTCCACTGATAACGATTAGAATTATACTCCTCCATATAATTCTTTATGTTGAGCTCAAGGGATTCAAAGGTTTGACAATCTTTATAATCTAATTCATCTTTCATATGACCAAGGAAGGTTCCAATGGTGCATTGTCTAAACAATTGCCCCTACAGGACATAGACTGTCTGATCCCGATTTTTCTTACACGTTTTTGAAATTCAGGGTGTGTATAATGAATACCTTGGTCTGAATGTAGAAGCGCTTCAGTATGAATGACTTCTCCTAATCTCTCTTCCAAGTTATCTAATGTTTGATAGACGATATTCATTCATAATCTGTTTCATCGTTGCGTTCTTTTTGCAGCTGTTTATCTGTCTGATGGAGCCACGCATAGTATCCACTCCGACTTATCCCAGTCAGTATGCAAAGGTAACGCACCATACGTGGGAATTGGAATCGTGTGTATGTTTCTCGTGGTGTTAACGCTTCTTCTGTAACGCCTGCCTTGCGAGTTCGTCTAACTTTTTTAGGAATGTCAATTCTGCTTCTAAAAACGAAATACGTACTTCCGCTTTCTTTAATTTTTTATCAGGAGAGAGGGGTTTTTCCGAAGGGCGTCCCGTACTTCCTTTCCCACAGTGTTCTGTATAAAAGCCTTCCTCACCAAATTGTTCAAAGGTTCTTCGCCAACGTTTCAAGCATTGTTTTGGTTTCTTCTCACCAATCACAGCTAAGTCAAACCCATTCTCTAAAAAGATTTGGCTAGGACCTTTTCCTTGTGGATTTTCGTTTACCTCTCGTTTTCGAAAAAATTTTGTGACGATCTATCCATAACAGAAACCATGACCTGTTACCTTACGTAAGAAAGTCTATACTACGCTTCTACTTACAAGAAACATACAAAAATATTACAAAGTAAAGGAAAAATGTTGTAAATTTATGGATAATATTGTTATTATATGTAACGTGTTTTAGTTTTTTGTGTTAGAATTATACACATAATTCCCAATATCTGAATATACTCTTATGAATCCTCATGCGTATTAGAAGGTGGGGTGAGAATGATGGATGCAAAAACCAAGTGTTTTATACAGAACCTAAACGAGAAATTGCAATTTTGTACATACGAGTTTATTAAGCTAGAAGACTGTGGAGAAAAGGAGCAGGTTGAGAAAGAGCTGCAAACGATCTTATCAGATATCGAGATTATGATTCATTTAACAGAACTTTTTATGTTAATAGACAGTTCGTATGCGTCAGAATTAAAGCAAATACATGAGAAATTGCTGCAAAAACAAGAGTATATTCAATTCGAATGCACCAACGATTTCGTCCGTGTTTAGAAGAATGAATACATTAAGAATTCTAAAAATAAAAAATATTTTTTCAGGAAAACTTATTTACATTTCTTGATTTTTGGAATAAACTTCCAATTGCAGAAAAAATACAAAATATGGAAAGGTTGTGCGTTATGACAAACGTAACAGGAACAAAATTTACTTATGAACAAGTGCAGGAAGTAATCACGAATGTAATCAAGGAAGAAGCTTCAGTAGATGAAGTATCATTAGATGCAACTTTACAAGATCTAGATGTGGATTCATTATTGTTTGCAGAAATTATGATTGTACTACAAGACGAATTTGATCAAGAGCTGGAAGTAGAAGACCACTTAAACCCTAAAGAATCAAAGCCCACTGTTAACGAATTAGTTAAAGCAGTTTATACATGTTTACAAGTTTAGAAGTTTAAACTTGTTATAATTTTTTTAAGTTAATAGTCAGATTTTAAAATAAAAGTCAATATGCAAGAAAATTATGATTCGTAGAAGGAGTTAATAAGATGACGACTACAGTTGATACGCGTACACGATTTGATGTAGAGAAATTCGAAGAATGGAAGAAAGAAGGCGTTTATCCGTTCTTCCCAACAGTTGAATCCACAACTGACAACTACATTACGACAAAAGAAAACGGTAAAATGTTAATGTTTGGTTCATGCGATTATCTTGGTTTGTCACAAAATGATTACTTAAAACAAAAATCTATTGAAGCCATTCGAAATTTCGGTACAAATACATATGGTGCACAAATCTTTTGTGGTCATACAACGATCCATAATGAATTAGAAAACAAACTTGCGAAATTATATAATAAGCCAGCTGGTATTATCTTCCCTTCAGGAATGACTGCAAATATTGGTGTGCTAACGGTAATGGCTGGTCCAGATGATGTTATTATCAATGACAGATTAAATCATATCTCCATCTTTATGGGGAGCCAGTTATCAGGTGCACAAATCCGATCTTTCCCTCATAATAACGTAAAGAAGCTTGAATCAATCTTAAAACAAAGCATGGATAAAGGAAAAAGAATCATCGTAGTCGATGGCCTCTTCAGCGCAGATGGAGATTATGCTCCGTTAGATAAAATCTGTGTGCTTGCAAAAGAATATAACGCAATTGTCATGGTTGACGAAGCACATTCATTTGGTGTTGTAGGGCCCAATGGTTTAGGTGTAGCGGAACATTTTGGTGTTTTAGACCAAGTAGATATTGTCGTAGGAACAATGAGTAAAGCTGTAGGTAGTGTTGGTGGATTTATTGTTACAAATAAAGAAATCGAAAGTGCCATTAGATATTATGCACCATCATATACGAGTTCAAGAGGTTCAACACCAGCAGTTGCTGCCGCATCACTTGCATCTTTAACATATATGGAAGAACACGGCATACAATTAAGAGAAGACCTATGGAGAAATTTTTCTTACCTAATCGAAAAACTACAAGAGAATGGTTTTAATTTACTAGATACGGTTAGTCAAATTGTTCCTGTTTTAGTCGGCGACGACAAAAAAACAGCGAGTGTTACATCATGGTTAATGGAAAGAGGACTATTTACAGCAGCATTCATTTCACCAGGTGTACCAGTAAATAAAGGGCGCTTACGTATTGGTGTTACAAGTAGCCACTCCCTTGAAGAATGCCAAAAAGTTGTGGACCTATTAATAGAAGCAAAAGAAGTTTTCAAATTTTAATTCCTATATTTACTAACTATTGTTAGAAAAGATGATATACTTACAATAGTTGGGATACCATCAGCAACATTACCGCATTAACCCCGCGCTGATGGTATCATTATAAATATATTTATTAAAAAGGATGCGAATCATGGAAAATTACGAATGCAAAAACAGAGAAAACATTCTTGAACAATTCAATTTGACGACTCCCATTTTCCAAGCATTGGGCGATGTAAATCGGCAACAAATTATCATGATTTTACTTAAAACCGATGGTTTAAATGTAACTCAAATAACAGAACAAATGTCAATTTCTAGACCTGCAGTATCACATCATTTAAAAATATTAAAGCAAGCAGAATTGGTTAGACCAAAGAAACACGGAAAAGAAGTATACTATTCTTTGACAACCAGTAATTTCGTTATTTATATGAAAGAATTAGTATCTGCGATTGAAGCAGGATATTAATTTTTTTGCATAACAAGTTTATAAGTTTGAACCTGTAAACACGAAACTTACAAATTTAACTAAATAGGAGGTACAAAGATGCAAAATCAAAACCAATCAAACAAGATTTATTTCTTACTTCTACTAGTTCCTTTGTTTTGGGGCGGTTCCTTCTCGACAGCTGAACATGTTGTAACTGAAATCCCGCCATTAGTCGCAGCTACTCTTCGTTTCGGTATCGCAGGTGTCATCCTTATGGTGTATTTAACAATTAAATCGGAATGGGATATGGCTTCTATCAAGAAAGGATGGAAAGGACTATTACTTGTTGCGTTAACTGGTATTTTCGGCTATAACGCTCTATTCTTTTTAGGTGTACACTATACGTCCGCTATCAATGGTTCATTAATTATTGCAACCATGCCAATCTTCGTTACACTAGGTTCGATTCTTTTTTTAAATGAAAAATGGAACAGTAAAGTCGGAATCAGTTTAGTACTATCTTTAGTCGGTGTTATTATCGTGATTACAAAAGGATCTCTTGATATGTTACTTTCCTTAGCATTTAATGTTGGGGATTTATTGTTTTTAGCAGCTCTAGCATGCGGCGTTATATATGGTTTAGTAGGGAAAGCTGTCATGAAAGACGTTTCACCATTATTTGCTACGACAATAATGACTGTTATGGGCTCTGTTTTCCTAGCAATCTCTTCCTTATATGAAGGGGGTTGGGACAAAGTACCTAGTATGTCTGCACAAAGCTGGTTAGAAATGTTTTATATGGTTGTATGTGGTACGCTCGTTGGATATATTATTTTCAATAAAGGTGTAGAGCAAATCGGGGCGAGCAAAGCGAGCATGTATCTGAACCTTACACCAATCGTTACGACTTTAATTTCTGTCGTATTCTATGGTTCTGTCATGAGTTGGAAAGAAGTAATCGGTATGTTATTTGTATTAATCGGTGTATATATCGCGACTGCAAAATCGGCAAATCAAAGCAAGAAAGTCGCTTTAAATGATTAAAGGAATAGGCATCGATATTACAGAGATTGAAAGATGGAAGAATAAAAAAGCACTTCAAAAGCTATTTACAAAGCAAGAAGTACTGTGGGCAAAAGAAAATTACATCAATTATTCTATTATGTGGTGTATCAAAGAAGCGACAGTAAAGGCAATCGGTACTGGCTTTCAAAAGAACACGATGTGGAAAGATATAGAGATAGTAAACATTGATGGAAAATACGAAATACATTTTAGCGCAGCAGCAAGACAAACCTGTCACATTACGGCAGAAGATCAATTTCATATTGATGTGACAAGAAACAGTACGAATGTGATATCACAAGTAATTTGGACTGATACTCATTTTGCGTAATTAATCTACTATTATAATAGAAGGAAATGAAGAAAAAACCTATGCATGGGCATAGGTTTTTTCTTATCAATCTAATTAACTTAAAGTCAATGCATCATTCATTCTCCGTACCTCATTTCTATCGTTGGTTCCATTATAACGAGGTTTTTTGATAAAAATACACAAAAAACCCGAATCATGGGGCTTTTTTAAGTGTCCATGATTCGGGATACAGTTCATATAACGAAGGCTCTTTTTGTTTTTTTCCTTTTATTCATACACAGTCCTCATAGTTGTAGATGTATAAAAGGAAAAAAGAAATTTGGGGCGTAATCTATCTATATGATAATTCAAAATAAAATATAAGTCTATATTTTATTTTGATTATATTTATGTCACTGAGCTCAGAAGAATATATGTGGAGGGAAAATATATGAAATCGAAACATGTACCAGTTTTAATTGTTGGAGGAGGGTTATCAGGATTATCGTCTGCATTATTTCTTGCAAAACATAACATGGATTATTTACTTATTGAAAGGCATCCGTCTACTGCGATTCATCCGAAAGCAGGTGGAATCACTTTTCGTACGATGGAATTATTTCGAGAATTAGGTCTAGAAAAAAGGATTAGATTAGCTGGTAAAGCGTTAGAGAATTGTCACGGGAGAATTGCGGTTCAAACAATAGCTGAGGTAAATAATGAAGAGCTGGAACAAATAAGGGCGGCTCAGTATGAAAATAACGAAAATTTAGTTCGTAAAGTGGAAGAGATTAGCCCATCAAAACAAACTGCTTGTTATCAAATTACTTTAGAAGAGATGATGTTACAATACGCGCAAAAGTTAGGCGGAGAGCTATCTTTTTATCATGAACTGGTTTCTTATGAGCAAAATGAGAACGGAGTAATAGCGGTTATTCGAGATTGTGAAACGAAGGAAGAGAGTACTATTTATTGTGATTATGTAATCGCAGCAGATGGAGCGAAAAGTAAAATACGTGAACAGTTAGGTATTTCAACCGAGGGCCGTGGTACAATCGGTGGTTATTATATGAACATATATTTTGAAGCAGATTTAAGTGAATGTATTAAAGGAGACGCATTCGGTTTTACTATGATACGACATCCGAAAGTAATTGGCGCGCTTATTCCAGTCGATAACGAAAGTAAATGGATTTATCATGTAGCTTATGATCCACTAAAAGGGGAGCGACCAGAGGATTTCTCTATAGAACGCTGTAAACAAATTATTCAAACTGCAATTGGAAGTATGGATATTAAGCCAGAAATATTAAGTGTTTTACCATGGGAAGCGAGTGAAAGTACAGCGGTAAAATTTCAGGACAATCGCATCTTTTTAGTTGGTGACTCGGCACATATTATGCCGCCAACAGGAGGATTCGGTTCAAATACAGGAATACAAGATGCACATAATTTAGCTTGGAAATTAGCTGCTGTAATAAAAGGTCAAGCAAATCCTGAATTGTTAGAAACGTATCATGACGAGAGATACCCTGTTGCAAAATTAACGACGGACCATGCGAGTAGTATATTATTTCGTGCTGCGGGCAGAGAAGAAGGTAATTTGAGTAATATGGATAGTTTAGCTGTCACTGCTGGTTATCAGTATTGCTCAGAAGCAATTATAGACGAGTGTAACACACCGCATAGAATGAATATAGTTGATTTGAACGGACGCCCGGGAACGCGTGCGCCACATTTTTGGGGAACTTATGAAGGAAAAGAAGTTTCTGTACTTGATCTATTTGGTAGCAACTTTGTGTTACTTACTGGAGCAGAGCCTAGTACTTGGACTGAAGCTGCAAATGTTGTTTCATCCGGATTAGGAGTAAAGATAAAAGTGTATCAGGTGGGCTTAACTGGTGATTTCATCGATCAAAGTAACTATTTTAGAAAATTATACGGGATAGAAAATGGAGGAGCGGTAGTAATAAGACCAGATGGATTTATTGGATGGCGTACGGAAAATGAGGTAGTAAAGCCGGGTATATTACTTGAAGAGATAATGAATCGTTTATTATGTAATTAAATATAAAACCACCGCTTGTATTTCAAAAGCGGTGGTTTTATTGCTTACAAATTACAAAAATAAAATATTGTAATTTGTAAGCGGATGTGCTAATCTTATAACCTACTTGAAAGATGAATTTTTTTGATTGTAACTTACAAATAATAAAAAATGTAAGTTGTTGAAATAACAGAAGCTAATTTTATTATGTAAATAAAGTGGACGGTGAGAAAAATGACAGAAAAAGCATTAACGAGAAATGTTGTTTTGGATGCAGCGGAAAAGGAATTGATTAAATATGGATGGAGTAGGACGACGCTTGTTAGTATTGCGAAATCTCTTGATGTTAGTCATGCAGCTTTATACTCCTATTTTCGTAGTAAGGCAGCACTTCGCGACGCTATTTTGGAAAGATGGTTATTAAAGTATTCGGATCAACTTGAGAAAATTAGTGGGAAAGACGGAGAAACAGCAGTGATTTTACAAGAGTGGTTCTTATGTTTGTTCCAACTTAAAAAGAAAGAGTTACTGGAAAATGAAGAGCTATTTACATTGAATAGTTCGTTAGTGCAGCAAAAGAATGC